>JAABUL010002339.1_pt1 | contig 31723 bp, 29 predicted proteins | sample 5559151 | NCBI WGS metagenome assembly JAABUL01 (sample SAMN10711876, study PRJNA513368) | rock metagenome | isolation source: Antarctica rocks | place: Antarctica: Victoria Land, Pudding Butte sud
ACGAAAAATCGACTTAGCTTCAAAATCGAGCTGAGAATCGACGTATATGTATCAGGACCTCGAAAACCATTTCGATCTAGTCCTAACACGGCTAGAGCATTTACGAGAGGTAGCTCGTATTCATCTTGTAGTGAAGAATGATCTCGAAGCGAGATAATAAAGTTTAATAAAGCTTTTTCGACTCTATTTAGACTAGTATCAGTCTCTAAGAAAGAAGATTTATAGTGAATAACTAAATCTTCTTCTTTTTCTTCTTCTTCTTCTTCTTTACTAGACTTAATTAGGCTAGCTTCGATTTCTTTATCTTCAGAACTTGAAGATATCTTGTTCTCAGCTTGATATTCTTCAAAATCAAGCTTTGAAGTCAGTTGAATAAGTCGTCTATAAAAGAATTTCTAACTTTTCGTAAATCTATATCTTGGAAAAGAAGAAGCTAGACCTGATTAAGTTAGATCAGACTGAGTTCGAACGAAGAAGGCGAGAATTTGCTTCTAGGAAGTTGAATATCGAGGTATTCGACCCGGATCCTGATAGGCCCGGAAAGGCTTGGCACGGATTTAATATTTTTCCGTTCTAACAATTTCAAACCGTCCGAAATAGCCGATTATCTTCAAGGTTTCCTGACTTTTAATAGCTAAATTATCAAGAATAAGAGATAATAAGCGTAAAAGTGGAGTATCCGGCCCGTCTATTAGTCTAAGGATGACTAATCTATCTAGACCTTAAAGATATAAGGCCTACCGAGTTCGTTCTAGCCAGGGGCTAGGGTCGTTAAAGCGATTCTTTTCGATTTTTCGTCTTTTTGAACTTCGAAAGTCGATAAGACTACTATCTAGACGACTCTACTCGGATTCCCATTTAGACGGTTCTATTTATAGATATTAGTATATAATATATAAATATCATTATATGATTTAGAATAAAGTACTAACCTAGACTTCTGATTAAGAGAGAGCGAGTTCAACTTTCCGGTAGCGCTTCTCGACTAGATCCAACTAATTCAGATCTAGTCTAATCTAGATTTTCGAAATCTATATAGATATATATTAGTATATAGTAGAAAAGAGATATATATACATATAAAATCAAAAGTACTAACCTAGATCCTCCGCTGGCTGAGAAGTCCGCTGTACTAACCCTGACTCCAGAGTATCTTGATTATTCAGGCTAGGCCTAACCCTTCTAGGCCTAGCCTGATCAGAAAAAGATACTCTAGAATCGACCTGAAAATAAGTATTCTTGGGAGGAATAAGGAAAAATCGCTAATATGAGATATTTGCCTTCTAGGGGACAAAAGTACCAGTTTCCTTATATCTCTCCCCTTTCTTTCTAGGATTTTGATAGTTATGACTAGCGCTAAAATGAGAAACTATATATTTCCTATCTTTAGAAACAAACTAACATTCTTCACATAGAAATCCATTAACAAAAACCGGTAAACAAGGAAAGAAATAAGGAAAAGAACTCGAAATTTCAAAACTATCTAGATCTAAAGGGGTCTAAATTAGACCCGGTATTTCCGCTATCTCTAAGCTAATCTTTTATCGTATTTCCGGATCTAGCTGATGTGGATTTCCTTGAAAGTGGGAGTTAATTCGAGAAGGAAGGATACCGACTTTACATTCAACGCAGGCAATAAGTCCGGTATCTCCGATAAGCGAGATATATTTCATCGTGATTAGTAGAGCAGAGTCGACTTTCTATATAGCTTTTAGATATAGATCTAAGATATTAAGAATTAATTAAAATATCTAAGAAGATAAGTTAATATCAAACGTTAAGGTTCTAGTTAAGTTATACGGAGCGGCTAATTAGCCAAGCCGTACCGTTTTCCGCGTAGATCCTTACTTTACTTTAGTAGTATCTACTTCTAGCTCTATAAGTATAAATTAATACTAGATATTAATAAATATAGATAGAGAATCAGACTAATTCTAACTTATAGAACTCGAAAATATAATAATAATATAGTATATTTCTATTAGATTTAGGGTTATCTCTAAAAGAAAGAGAATTCTAGTATCTTTAACTCTTTTCTTAATAACTTTCTTAATATCTAGTTAATTCTAGTAAAAATTAGGTTATTTTTAAGCGAGAATCTAGATCTATATTAATATTCTAGGTTCTACATATATCTAATCTATATAAAGTAGAAAATCTAGCAGAAACAAGTAGAAGTTTAGCGAGAATCTCCAGTACTCTTTTGAAACTCTTAATAACTTTCTTATTTTTTAGCTGATTTATACGCAAACTAGTACGTTTTTAAGCGAGAAGCGAGATCTATATATCTAAGATATATATCTAAAATCATACTAACTAGATTAGATCTAAAGCGATGTGAAAGCGATATTCAGATACTAGTGGCTGATCTCCCGTCAGGGTCTCCCCCATCAAAAAAAAAGAAGTCTTAGAAAAATTATAACTTTTTCGCACTAGTCCGATTTAGGTAAAAAGTGGGTCATTTTATAGGGCTGAATCTAAGTTAGCAGGGGGCATTTAAAAAAAAATAGGTTATATCTAACTCTTAGCCTAGGGCATTTGAAAGTAGTTCTCTTACCAAAAGTCACTAGTAGCGTGCAAATGCCTTTGGGCCCAAGGCATTTGACCCTTCTTGATAGTATATGAATATTAAATATTATCTAATACTAATCTAGCTTAATAAGAGTTACTTTTATATTATTCTTAATACTCCTCTTAATAATATCTAACTAAATTAATTAAGAGCTAGACTCTTAAAAGATCTAAGGATTAAAAGAACCCTAATATTTTTATAAGAATACTAACTATTATATTCTACTTTATAATATTATATATAAATCTTATATATAAATCTTAGTATACTAGGCTTAATTATAAATTATATAGTAGTATATATATTAGAATTATAATACTATTCTAGTATTCTAATATAATATTAAGGAATATAATATTAAGTTTAATATATAACTAAAAAGTTTATTAATAGACTAATTATATTAAGTTAATACTTTGAACTTAAGTTAGATATCTAAGTTAACTCTTATAATTTAATACTTAAAGTTAGAATTAAGTATTTAAGTTACTATTTAAAGTTAAAATTAAGTATTCAAGTTAATATCTAATTAGGAATTAAGTATTAACTTAAAAGTATTAATTTTAAATTATTAAGACTATTATTTATAATTTATAATTAAAAATAGTACTATTATTAGTTACCTTTTTAATAATATTACTATTATTGCTACTATTATATTCTAATTTAAAAAAGGTAATATTAAGAAATAAATTAAATAAGGATATTATTAGAAATAGTACTATTTCTAATACTATTTTAGTAATCTTAATAATATTTTTAATACTATTTTTAATACTATTACTAATATCTTTAATATTATTTCCTAATAATATTAAAAGATTATATATATTTTTATAAATAAAATAAAAATTATTAATAATAATAAAAAAAGACTAAAAAAAATTCTGTAAATTCTTAAATTCTCTATTTTAGTATTCTTATTAATAATTAGTATCTTAATTATGTAAGATAGTCTAACTTAAATTAATAAGGAAATAAGATGTTTTTAAAATTAGTACTTAAAGTAGATACTAAGTACTCAAGTTAATATTAAAAGTTAGAATTAAATTCTAACTTTATAGTTAGTCTATTTATTAATAAAAAGAGATAGGATTTATATATATATACTTAATAACTTGATATAAACTAGTAGATAGATAAATCTAAATATACTAAATACTAGTATAAGAGGGGTATCTCGCTAAATTTATAATACATTTGTAAAGTAGTAATATTACTACTAAATGAATACGCCGCTTTCCTTATTAGACGCCTTCAAATCCAATCATCGTCGGCTTATTACTCTCAGCTTTTCCATCTACGGATTGTAACAGACTCTTCCATGTCTTCCTCGTCTTACAGGCCGATAATCATACTCGTCCCAGGCGCGTGGCATGCGCCCCTTCATTATTCTCATCTGCTTGACGGCCTAAAGCATGAAGGCTTCACTACAGTCTCAGAGCGAAACCCCAGTTGCGATTCCGCGGATCCATCTGGCACGAGTACAGCAAAGGATGCGATGGCTATTCGGACATTGATCCTATCTCAAATCGACAAGGGGCATGAAATTGTGGTAATCATGCATTCTTACGGTGGATGTCCTGGTGCAGCTGCAGCCCAAGGACTTAGTAAAACCGAAAGGCAAGCCATCGGACTACGAGGAGGGGTTATCGGACTCCTCTTCATCTGTGCCTTTGTCGCGGGCGAAGGCGATTCCCTCATCTCAAAACTACCAGGGGCCGTACGTACGGACTGGATGATTCTACATGTTAGTTGTCTCGTAGACTTACTCAAAGGTCGTTGGTTGACTTTTATCACTCTAGCCGGATGGCCAGGTATACCCTGAAAACCCGAGAGACGTTTTTTACGAAGACGTTCCTTCTCCCAGACATTCAGTCGCGATAAGTCAGCTGCGCATTCAATCAATTATGTCAATGGATACTCCAAGCCCGCCGCCAGCCTGGAAAGACCCAGTGTTCGATGGACGCAGGTCCTACCTGTACTGTATCAAAGACAAAGCAATACCTTTCATTGCCCAAAAAATGATGATCGAGTCAAGCGGCGTTCATTGGAACCTTGGAACATTTGACTGCGCTCATAGTCCTTTCCTGTCTCATCCGACAGAGTTGTGCGAATGGATAGCGGACCAGGTACGCTCGTTTAGTGCTGCCAAGTGATCGGGTCTTTTGAGAGGACTCTTAAATGCGAGGCGAGGAAATCACTGTCATAAGAAAGGCCATGAACAAGAACGATGTAATATTTCTATCATGTTCTGCACATTTCGAAAGGCCCGTTGTATGATTTCATGAACCACGATTGTGTATGATTTAAGCATGGCTAAACCCCGAAATACAACACAAGTGATCTAGACCAGTTCCAAAGCCCAATCATGAAGCTTCCTGCCACTCGACATCAACTTGGTTTTGCACTTGAATGCTGTGGTCATTGACTTCGATGTCCCGAAGCTCATATTTCTGACGGCTGTCTGGCGGCTCTTTTCTGTCGTCGGTCAGACGCGCAAACGGCCGTCGGTCATCTTTGATGGATGACTCGGCGTTCGAATAAACCGTGCAGCTATTTTTCTGTGACCACGGTATAAGTCCAAGCTGATTACCATTCGTACCTTGAGGAGCTTCCGTGAAACGAGACGAAGTGGAGGTGCCAAAGAAAGTCGCAGCCAGATTGAGAATGGGTCGGAGAGAAGGTAAGCAGCCTTCGAAATCATGGTCAGTCTAAGTGCTCATACGGGAACACTGCCTCATGAGTGAAAGAAAAAGTAGGTGCACTGATGAAGGAGCAATCCTAGCGCGGACTTCCAGAACGTCAAACTCTCAAAAAGCAACAGACCCACCTGATAATACTGCTGTGTTCAGCTCAATCGTTGTCCAGAGCTGAGAAGGCCAAAGAGTCCACGTTATGTCCGGCGAAACGGCATTTATATCGAGGAGGACCTTGAGCCTGACGATGCCTACCGCGACGACACTGTAAAGGTCAGCAACATCGAGTGCCGTACCGGGATGTTTTCTCCGTACAAACTACCTAGAACGAACATGCCAGAGAGATTAAATTTTTGGGAAGTGGGACCTTCAATTCCCAGATACAGGGCAGAGGCAGGCCTAACAAGGCAAAGTCGGTAATGATATTGGGAATCGAGTTGCCGTAGAAGAACAAATAATCGTCCACTCCACATCTCGCTGGTACAGACTTATCCCAAAAGCCTCTCAAGGGAAAACACTGAAGAACAGTAATAAGGAACTGTGTAAAATCAGCAGATATTCCGGTGCTACTCTTTCGAGTACAACTGTCTTGTACCACTGCGATTCCCCAGCAAAAGACCACAGCACCAATTATGTAAATGGGGATTTTGATTTTCAACTTGAACAGTCGCCAATACAACGCCAATATCGAGAACTTGACGTTCATAATCGCCCCGGTATAACAGAGTTCCGCAATGAACAGAGACTGAAGGTTGACAACCACGGAGCGAGATTGGTTTGGTACGACGTAAATATGCTTTCCTAGACCGTGCTGGATCTCTGAAAGCCATCATTTTGTCAGCCTCACATACAGTGCGAGAGGAGTACATACACATACGCCATACTCCAGCGATAAAGGTGAGTAGTGTACAAATGATCAGTGCAGAAAGCATCAGCCAGTCATCAACCCAAAGCCCTGCCTTTGCTATCTTTCGAGAAACGAAACGAAGGAGGACTGCTATGACAGCAAGGGTCCATGTAGTGAACAAAGAACCAACAATTTTGGTCTGCGCTTCATCATTGAGATTCAATCCAGGTGGTGGGGCCAATGCCATTGCGGTGGAGGTTGTGGTGATTTGGCTTCTCCGGGGTTCGAATGGAGTGAGCCCCGCTTCCTCTACTCTTGTAGACGTTTCTCATCATCTGTGCCGCAATTTTACATGTCTCCCGGTACAACATTACATGGAGGATGGGTCAGCGTAAGATACGCTGATATTGCCCATACCTGCCGCTGTCTCGGCCCGGTTCTCTATTTGGTCAGAGTGGTGTGTACCGCTGCTGGGTTCTTGTATCAGCCTCTAGCTTTGAGGGGTGCATTTGGCGAAACCTTAAGTATTCATACCTTACTTGTATTGCGATAGGAGCGGCTAAGTGTGAAGGGATCATATACCAAGATCTAGCAACCAATGATATAGATGACTTGCTCATTTAGGTCAGGCTTGTGAAACAACACAGTGGTACATGATGGGGATTCATGCGAAAACCCTGCTCTGCAACCCTGCACTGCAGTCCTGCTCTACAACCCTAGTTCTTCCTGTTTGGACAACATGCAGAAAAGTTTGAGCCCCTGCGACCTTAGGAACAGGATTCCGTATGTATGGCGGTGGAGTGCGTCTCGAAGTACCGCAGATCCTGCGCAATTTAGCGTAAGGTTCTCTGACCCACACACTCTCGAGGTTGGAATCAGGCGGCAACTTTTGACGGTTACATCCGCTCGTCCAAGATCAAACCTCCACCACACAAAGTGGGAGATAGAACGCGCCGGGATCCGCGGAAAAATCCTAAGTTTCCTCGTCAACAATTTCCGCCGATTGTTCGTACACAGTACGGGCATACAGATCAACACTCTGTAGAGATTTATTAAATAGCTGGCCTGGTCATCAAGGAGAGTTCGTCGTTTAGACAAGAGGATTTAGTTTGAAATACATGAAGGCTACCTCTGCCCACCTTGATCGGCTCAAACAACACAAGGCTGAACTCCAAAGAATTCGGTTGCTCGCTCGATGCAGCGCGCGGCTCCAACTACATCATTGCTCCACCACTCAGAGACAGCACCGAAGATGAGCAGGGCAGAAGCTTACATGTTGCAAAGGGACCACGAGGAGTCCGATCGCCTCAATAAGCAATCAAAATTTCTCCACGCTCTGTTTGATCACTGCATACTCCATCCTTCAATACCTCGCAAGGGTCTTCACGCCATTGCCGATGTTGGCACCGGAACAGGAGTGTGGATGGAAGAAGTTCAACAGGAGCTCAATAGTACCCTCAGAGGGCAAAGCGTACAACTCGTAGGATTCGATGTGTCTGAGGACCAGTTTCCAGACCAGAAGAGATCAGATTTAGAGTATCGTGTTCATGATGCTGTCAATCCTTTTCCTGCACGATACCACAATACATTCGATCTAGTTCACGTTCGTTTTTTGAGCTATGGTATCAAAGCACACCAGCTTGAGGCTTTTGTCGACTCTGTGTCACAAATAGTCCGTGAGTCCGAGAACCCATCTCATCAGGCAGTAGTACTTGCTAACGCAGAACTCCAGGCCCAGGGGGATATCTCCAGTGGCAAGAAATCGACGGTATAGATACTTGGACTGTCCCAGCGAACCTGACTTCACAACGAATGGTATCTTGGATTGTATCAGAGAGAGTTGCTCGAGGGCTTACTCCAGCGTGAGGCCTTCTCAAGCCTCTTTGTTGTCAACGCTGAAAATTTGATTCGACGCCAGTATTACCGGCCCTCTCATCAAGACACTACAGTCACGTCTGGTTTCAATGGATCCAGGCGTTATGAACCCGATGTGCTGGACTGATGATCTCCTTCGAATATACCATATAGAAACCTTGTCCACCTACCAACATCCATCTCCTGAAGTCAATTTCTTCAAAGAGCAGTGGCAGACTACAGTCTTATTGCAACTATTGCAAAGTGGCGCTGAAAGAAGACAACGTCTAGCTAAAGAGCCACAAATAACATCATCCGAACATGAGATGCTACAAAATGAAATTTCCGAAATATGCGATTTCACTCAGTCAATCAAGAGTAGCAGAGACTTTGCCACGAGCAAGCTGGAAGTCGCAGTAACTCGGATCGTAGCTAGAAAAGCGATGAATTTTAGCAAAGAAGACTCTTGGATGTCAAGATGGTATAGAACTAATGAAATGTATAATGTATAATTAGATTAGTAATATTCATCTAATTAAATTCATATATACTATATAGAATATTATCTATATAAAGAAGAAAGGGAAATAAAGATTAATAAACTAGAATAGAGTTTCCTACTCTAACTATTATAACTACTAGGCTTATATAGATAAAATCATGATACTTTCTAATAAGCTTTAAAGGTATAAGTTTAAGTATATCAAGGATATTAAGCTTAATAATTTTTAGAAGCCTTTCTATTAGTAGATTCTATACTAATAAGATATTATAAGTAGCTATCTACTTATAAAGATTGTTTCAAGCTTAGGCCTAGCTGTAGCTAAGTCGCCTGCTACTTTGCGGCCCGCTCCGGCACGCGCCTCGTATCCAATCACTCAAGTATATTTCAAAGTCTTGCGGTAATAGACCATGGATTCTAAGCCAGCGGTCCAACGACGTAGAAAGTGAACAGCCTACAGATGGCTACTCGGTCATTGTCATCGACTCAGGTATATGCGCTTTTTGACGTCCTGACCCATAATGAGTCTTACGCAGAGATCCAAGCCCTGAAAACCCCAGCGGCGATCGCGAGCTTTGGACTTCCACTGCAGCCTGAGAATCCACCAGAGTCCTCGTCACCTCTGCTTCAAATACTTCTTCAAGACTTCATCGTCGTACTTCCCGGTCTTCAAGATGTACCTCCAGATTTCTGGGAGTCGAACATTACAGGTCTCGCCGTCGCGCTCGACAATGCCAACCTCAGCGAGAGCTACGACAAGGGTTCCATTGGCATTCGAAAGACTCTGTCGACGGCCATTGCATCAATGGTTGAGTACGTCTCACGAGGCGTCCTTGGCGGGTACCCGAAGAGCGCGACAAAGAAAGACGGCGAATATGATACATCCAATCCGGATGATGTTATTACTGCCTGGAATGAGTTTCTGCAGGAGATCATCTATGGAGATCTGTTAGAAAAGATGTTTGCGAAGGCTACAGAGACGGATAAACTCTCTGATCATGAATCTTTGGTGCAAGCTGCCCATGAATACGCTTTTGTAATGTTCGAACCCACTCAGATTCTCGGCCAGGTGTCTATCTCATACATCGTCTGACCGGTTGCCAGCCTTGGATCCTTTCTCCATTACATCCTCATCATCTCGCCTCGAGGACAGTCTATGTTACCACTGTTGGCTAAAGCACACAATTTATCCCCATACTTTCTCATCCGCCAAACTCTGAAAGTCGGCAACGCAGCGTCTATGCTCAGCGGCATGGTGAAGTTGATCCTGGCCAAGATGAACATGAGCACGGTAACAACGTGGTTTGGCGGCCAAGCTTCAGATTCCGGCATGAATCTTCTACAACAGTGAGCGAGAATTCCACTCGCCTAGGCATTTCCAAGGCTGACGTGAGTCTTAGGATCATATCCCAGATTCTCAGTGGAGATAGCAGCGAGCTCAAAAAGCGAGCGAAAGCCATCGAGCAAGACAAAGACGCACCGAGCAAAGCCCATCTGACAGCGTTGAAAGACTATTGCGCGAAACCCGCCGAAGAGCAGCAAATCATTCGAAAATTCAGCGGTACACGTTCTTATATCCTCCATATCATCGCACTAACAACTGCTTAGGAACTAACCCAGAATCCTTGACCTTCGCCATTCTGTCCAGCAACCCCAGCCTTCCAGCTTTGGAGGCACGCCAACAAACGCTAGCCCTCTCCTACCTTAGTATTCAGCTCTCCATTCGAGACAGAGATCAACTCATCGCCGTTCTCTGCCACTCATCTCCAGACCTACTAACACAATCCATCCGCTCCATACTCCCAGCTTACGACCCCATCATTCGCGCGCTCCACAATGCCGCAGATTTAAGCGGTGGAGTCTCAGACCTCGAAGCCTTCCTCAACGATCTGATCAAAGTGTCCACCGTCGACGGCAAGAGCAAGGGCGCGGATGCGAAACTACCCACTGTTGAGGATTACGTCACCCTGTTGCAAAAACATCAGGGTAGTTCCCACAGATTCATCCATCAGGTACTAAAGAATGGGAAGGAGTTGTCGGGATGGTATCACGACTACGCGGCGCACGCTGCAAAGCAATACCAACAAAAGTCTTCCCTCAATGTTGACGACAAAGAAGGTGTAGGCGCAGCAGCCGCAGGCGATTTCACCCCAAAGCTACAGACCCTCCTTTCCACCCTCTCAGAACAAGACATGCCAATCGTACTACGCGAGATCGACGCCCACGCCTCCTACCTCTCCGCCCTCACCACCGCCTCGACAAACAGCATGAAAACAATCATCAGCAACCTCGCCGCGGGAAAGTCCGAGACCTCAAGAGGTCCAGGCATGTATCTGTCCAGATGGCAATCCCTGATGGACGAGACACCCATCACGCCAGCCACTTCGAAAGGTGCTGTGATGTCTGGCAAGAGCGAAAGCGTGAGGCTTGCTACGACTGTGGATATTGATGGGGAGGAGAAGGGAGATGCGGCGAATGTGAAGGAGATGGATGAGTCTGTTGCGAGCCCGCCTGATGTGAGCAAGACGGTTGAGCTGCTTGCGCCTGGGTTTAGGGAGATTTTGAGGGGGTCGGTGCATTCCTGAGCACTCGGTTGATATATTGTGGAGTGGCAGTCTTATGTAGACCTTCAAGCAACATGTAGCCCCCTCTCATGAAGGCTTTTCGTACTTGATAATCGAATACATTACAACAGTACCTCCCTGTCAGACTGATCTTCGTGATCATTCACACAGAACGTCGAGGAAAGAGATCATACTTATAACACAAATATGAACCTATTGGAAGCCAATGCAGATAAGTCACCGGCGAATCGTTATACATCCACGTTGTATCATATTTCATGAAAGGTTGCTCTACAGTTGCTTCTCCAGCTAGGTTCTCTACAAAGCGTAAAGCAGGCTTGCGAAGCAGGCTAAATAGAAGCCCGAGTATCCATCTCATCATTGGCTACCCATTCAACAAGCACAGCCTGGAATGAGATACCATCGAACAAATCATCCGGGGCTGGGTTTTGCTGCAAGAGTCTCACCCCCATCATCGGATATATTCCTCCTATCGTCAAATCGCACATGCTCCGCTGCGTCCTTCCCATCAGAAGAAAGTTCAAAATGGTACGATATCAGGTCAGACTATGTTGTAATGAGCTATGAGAGAACCGTGATAGATCGCGTTCCCAAGCAGCTGCTCAATTCTAGAGTATCACGAAACGTTAGTGTCAGGTCTCTCGGCTTCGAGTGCAGTGATCGACGGTGTTGTGTTAAGGTGGTAGAGCATCATCTCCTCCAAGTAGCCTCTGGATCTAATCGTGAGAGGGTCTGCATCGGCCACAAGACCAACTTTGATCATCCTTCGAAATATCCTTGCAGCAGCGTCGGCCGTTGGACAGTCAGTGGTGGAGGACGTCTCTTTGTGGAAAAGGTGTCACGAATGATCACACTCGCGTAGATATGGATGTGCTCACTCCAGGACACTAAAGCGCAGTGTCATCTCATGTTGTGTAGGATATGTTGGTGGCAGAATAGTTGAGTATGCTGCTGGCCAAATTTGCTGAGCACTGGGGCGTGCCGACCGCTAACGATGATGCAGCTTCGTCCATATAACTCGTGGAGTGTTTGAGAAGACTGCGAGAATGTTTGGGAGGGGAGGGGTGAGGGAAGGCAATCGGCTATGATTAGTAGACTCAGCCTACTGTGATACCATTCGGCCACGGCTTGAGACGGCCGTCGCATGGCAGCCGTTTGGGGACAACAAATGAAAGACATGAATCAAGGCCGCCGCGTCACAAACGAAAGGATGGCCGCAGCCTACTCACAAGTACTTCGTTGCAGCAACACTAGTGATGAACGGCCGGTTGTAGACAGCCGTGATCTATCAATGGTTGTATAATAGTCAACATCGAGGAGGAGCTCCTAACGGTATAGATACGGGTTGTGTGGCGAACTTGGAAGACTGAGTGCGATGTGTAAGAGGCCACGATAGGCAAACAATCCCTCACATTTGCTCTAGGAGGCTCAAGTGGCGATATCTTATGTAGGTGGTCCACGATTGTATTGCATCCCCAGACTGGGATGTATGTTGTGAAGTTTCTCGAGCATCGTATGGATTGAATGGAGTAGCCACATAGCCGAACGATCGATGGCAGATCAGCAGCTTTGAGAGAACCTGAAAGCGAGAGCTCTGGTGGGATATGATAATGATTAGTGGCAAACGTGAGATCACTCATTGGGCCTCTGTCTCGCGAACCGGTGTCTGTCCATGACAACGAGAGCTTTTCTTCAAACTCGTGCAAAACTTGAAGCCGCTCATTTCCATTGCGGCTAGATGCTCCAATTCCTTCTTCCAGCGTCCTTCAGGTACGCCCAGGCGTCGCGTATGCTCAAAGAGGATGTCTTGAACAGGCTCTGGAATCCAACGCTTAATAATGACATAGTTAGGATCGTCCTACGACGGTTGTTAGCAAGCGGTACGCTAAATTGAAGCCGGTCGTATTATGTACTTGCCTTATCCCACTCCCACGGTAGAGTATATGCATCTAGCGTCTCGGGATCGATATGCTCTTTCAGCACCTTGATGTAGGTTGGTCTTGAAATCTCCTTCCACATCCTGCGCGCCAATTTGCAGACCTTCATATGTCTAAGGAATCCGGCCTTCGTATACATCCTGTTATGTTCCCGGTATTCGTCATCATTGAGCTGGTATTCTTTTGGGTAGTGTCTTCGGCATCCCGCGCACGAGACACCCCATTCCATGTTTCCCGTGGTGACGTCCAGCGTAGGCAATCGAATGGCAGTCGTGAAGCGGCGAGGCTCGTTGCCAATGAGATTGGGGCCACGGATGTATGGGGGAAATGGTGGTTTTGCAATTCGTTGCCCATGATCAGAGCTTCTATGCCTCCGGCCTTGCCGCGCGTAAGCGGTTGTCCATAAACTTCGTGGTTCCATCATATAAGAATCCCGCATTCTTTGGGGTCCATGTAGATCAAGGGCTGCCAGCCGTGCTGTGCACATGCTAACCAGCCACATCCGCCTTTTGTAGGTTGTTGTGCCATCCATATTACCACCCCCGCCTGGGCCAAAAATCTTATATCCCACAACATATGTTCCAGGCAACGTGAGCATAGTAGGCATTCCAAGGAGAGCATCATTTGTGAGCTCGAATGAGTCTTTTGCTTGCGATCCAGATATGGGGAGGGTGTCTTCGGCTTCGCATAGGCATAGCCAACAGCAGCGGCGGCAGTCTGGGAGGAAGAGGAACGCGCCGAACGATCCACATAGAAAGCATTGATCTGAATGTAGCTCACTGCAAAGGTGGCTTAGGTCGAAGTGCCGCGCCAACTTAGTGCTGAGCAAAGCTCGCAGGACGTCAGGCACATGGGTGAGGATCTCTCTGTATCGTGGGACGCTGTTAATGACGGACATTGCGCGTTGGTTGACGGTTCGAAATTCGGTTAGAGTCTGGAGATCAAAGTCCTCAACAATTTGCTGCATCGTCTCGAGGGGAATTCTGTCCAACTGGCTGAGTGATTGGGTCGCAGGTGTATCATTCGAACGGAAGATGCGACTTGAGGTGGACGACTGGTCTAGGGGGCAATTTCGCCGAAGGCTAATGATATCAATGGTAGCACCATCGATGTCTTCCCGGACGCATGTGAGAGCTTTCAGCTTCTGTAGATCTCGTAGGTCGGTCCCTGTAAGCTTCTCCATAGTCGAGGCATCCTCTGTACTTTGCCTCTCCAGCGTGAGGAGTTCCGTCATGATAGCAGCGGGCGATAAATAGCATGGAGGAAGTATAACGAAGTTCCATAGTGCAAGTAGTCGAGGGCAGAGTACCTCAAGGCAGAAGGTGTAGGAAGCCTTAGAAGCGAACAACGGTGTCAGGCATCAGCCTCAAAATGCCAAGCCTGCCATGAGTCAGCGTCTGCCAAGCGCCTCTAGCGCATTGCCCGGGTACCGTACTTTACCTACGAAGGATGATATTAAAAGTCTTGAGTTAGTACTAATAGAAGGTAACTAATCTTCAGATTATATCAAAAGTAAGCTAAGAATATTAGATATCCTTATCTTTTTAAATCTAGTACTTACTTAAAACTCTTATATTTATAAAAAGATCTAGCTTACTTAAAGTACTTATAACTAGTTTTAGTTAATTTAATAGAAGTATCTTATATTATTACTCTTAAGTACTTAGAGTAAGCTTATTTATAATTAGTTACTTTAAATATATATTTTTAAATTTATATAAAATTAATTATCTTAACTAGAAGCTAAAAAAGTATCTTCTTAGTTAATTTTTAATATAGATTTTATTTTTATAATCTATTTTAAGATTTATTAACTAAAAATAAGCTAGATAGGTTTCTAACTTCTCTCTTAAAAATAGCTTAGCCTAGACTTAATCTTTGAAAAATTAAAAGTTAACATTTAAATACTATTAATATATAATTTATATATAATTTTAATTAATCTATTTTTAACTTAACTTATTATTTACTCTAGTATACTAATATTACTAAGATAACTTATAAGTTCCCCTCTCTATTATAAGTAGGTTTAAAAAAGATAGATATAGTATTATCCTTTATATCTTAAATATATTACTACTTATTATTATTATAAAGATACTTAGATAATAGTATAATAGAAAATTTATTTAATACTTATATTATTTAAATGTTTCTAACTAGGTAAATATCTAATTATAAGGTAAGCTTATTAAATAAAGCTCTTTTTATTATATACTATTACTTATCTATTAATTAACTAGTAATTACTCTTCCTTTAAAAGCTAAAGTATTGCTTTACTACTTTACTCTATTTATGATAGAGCTAGACTAAATTATAATTAATCTTTATATTACTTATAATAAGTTGTTTAGTTAATAAATAGCTTATTACTTACTAATCTAGCTTATTTTAAATATAAGTCTACTAGCCTAGCTACTCTCTTCTAAACTTTAAGATATTAAAATACTAAGCTACTAATCTTCGAATAAATTTGCCTTACGTTAACTTTCCTTACTATATTCCTTGAAGGTGATGAAGCGTGATACTTCCACCACACCCATATTTTCCGCTCGCTCTCCATCAAGCTAGGTGCTATCCATCGGGTGAGAAGCATGGTTCGCGTCTACTAGATCCTTGTATCGCAGATTGCCAATTAAAATATCCTAGCAATCCACAAGGTTTCATTCCCAAGGCCGAACCAATGGTCTTCTCAAATCAGTAGGACGGACAAGCGACCTGCTCTCCGTCTTCCTATGCCGCTACTTTGGTATCAAGTCACCCTCCAGCTCAAGCTACCGATCAATCATGCAGTAAGGGAGCCCTCCAGAAAGCTCTTCTTCCTGGCAACCTACCAGCTGTGTTTTGTTTCATGAGACTTACAAGAGACGATACCAAAACTGGGCAGCTGTATCCCGCCATCCTTGCGATTTGTGAAGTTGAAAGCCACAAGAAACCGGCAAGGTGCAACAGTAGGGTCTCATTGGGATTATCATCTTCGATAGCTAGGTAACTAAATCTAGTCTCAACAAAGGTACCGACTCCTGACAAGCAACCGACCTCTGTGAGACCCATGATGAAGGTTTGAGAGCAAGTATCAGGAATACTCCGCAATCAACTTCTCGCTCGCTGTCTCTCCAATGAGATAAGCCACAGCTTGAGTGTGTGCACTACATTCATGAAACATCAGAAAAAAATTGTGTATGGAGAGTGGGGAAAGGTACACTCACCTAGGCAGAAATGGTGCAACGCTCATATCCACTACCCTCAAATTCTCCAGTCCAACAACCACGAAATCGGTATTGACGCAAGTACCTGGCTCTTCCAACTTTCCCATCTTCACCGTTCCACACGCATGCCACATACTGATTGCAGTGCTACGTACATACTCCTATACATGAGTAAAGATCATCAGCGGCGATCAGCTTCTACAAGAAAGGAATACTGCGTACCAAGATCTCCTCATCTCCTGCTCCCGCCGGTCCCGCAGCCATTCGAATTTGATCTTTGGCGAGAGGTGGTATGTTCAGAAATTGCAATGTCTCACGAACGGATTCGATGGCTAGGCGGCGATCGAAGGGGTGGGAAAGGAAGTTTGGGTTGATTGCCGGGGGATCCTGCGGGTTTGTCGAGCGAAGCTTAAGCTCACCCGTCCCTTGGGTTGCAGGAAAGGCTACTGCAGTTGAAAGGTAGTGTTCTGGTCTTTTGACGCTGGGGCTGGGATTTTGCTGTGGCAAACAACTTAGCATAGGGACTTATATTGATGAAACACATGGTGGTCAGCGACAGCAGCGCCTTCTGCACACCAGATAACCGAATCCAGCATTGGATTCAATATGTAGATTCGAACTTTAATGTTGGACTGTGTAGGCTAAAGTGAACAAAGATCGTGGCTGGACTCACGGATATGATTTCATAACAGGGCTTTGACTTCGCGCGCAGAGCCTTTCGTGTCGACGCGTCTAACTCTAGAAACTCCTTAGAGGCAAGCACTCTGTCGCTTTGGAAGTAGCCTATCATCTGAGGCTTATAATAATCTGTCAGAGGTCCATTTTTATCCATCGTCCACTGCTTCCTAGCTTCTTCCAACTTTTCAAGTGAGTCAACATAAGAGGTGCGATGGTGGCTTCCTGGCCTCTGCGTGGTGGCTAACTCGAGGAACAAGCGATCATTGAGGTTTTTACCGACGCCTGGGAGGTCTCGAACGATAGGGATACCTAGCTGATGGAGATCATTGGCAGGACCGATGCCGGAAAGTAATAGCAGTTTCGGCGAGTCAATGGCGCCTGCTGAGAGTATGACTTCTCGCTGCGCGTAGACTATTAAGATGTAAGGCCGTATCGAACACGATAGGATTGCGAGGGCATGTACTTTTCCGCTCGCCTATTGCAACACCAAGAGCTTCCTCTTCTTGAATCAATACCTTTGTGACAGCGGTATTCGTCATTACTTTAAGATTTGAGGGACGTGTGGAGAGGAAGGCTCCAGAAGCCGTGACTCGACGGCCATTGTTGGTGCTCTGCTGGCAGACGGCGATACCGAGCGGGTCACCCGAATTGTGGTCGAGGTTTCTAGGATAGTGCTGATATGTCTTCTCCAAGAAATCTCCGAAAGTCGGGTCCCACGTCGTCGTCAAACCCACGTCGACTTCCCTATATGTAATCAGCATCTAAAGTCACAACAGCACCGCGACCAAAAGAGCTGTTCGCGCACCCGTTCTGGCCATGCGCAGAGTCGTTTCCGAAGACAAAGCTTTCAAGCTCTGTCGAAGGACTGTGGAAATGTTCGAACTGCAGGAGCGTGAGCATAGAAGCAATATAACACAACGTTGACATAGATCACCGTATTGAAACGTTTTTGAACGTTCTCCCAGCGCCAGGTATCGTCACCCACAAGCTCCGCCCAATGTTCGTAGTCGGCCCTTGGTCCCCGGGTGTAGACACAGAAGTTGATGGCTGTACTCCCTCCCAGCCCTTTGCCTCTGCTATAGTCAATCTCTCTACCTTTGAGGTTGTCTTGTGGAAGAGTCTTGTAGCCCCAATTGTAGCCTGGCGTCATGAGAGTCCAGTGCCTTTCACCAAAGGTCTGCTGACTTTCCTCCGCATTCGCTCCGCCCGCGTCGACGAGCAGGATGGTATGTTGCGGCAAGGATTTGGCAAGGCGTGAAGCCAGCAGGCAGCCAGATGCTCCGCCTAAGTAATCAGAATTTTCTCCGTGAACCTGTCATGTGTGACCGGAGACATACCTCCAACAATGATGAAATCGAAAGACTCCATAGTGTCAACTGAAATTGTGAGTCAAGGAGTTCCGCGGTGTCAGTATCAAAGGATCAATGATGCGTACGTCTCGGCTTCGAGATGAGTCAATGCCTCTCAGTCGCGATGTTTGACCCTCTGGGCAGTATATGATTCCAGTCTAAATTTCGGCTTGAAAGGCTGTGACGGGTTGGGATCGTAGACGCCTGGTCACGAACGGAATCGGTATAATGTATTGTAGGTTGCTACGGTGCGAGGGGCTGTGGTTGCGTCAACTTGCATACTAAAACAGTATTCAACGCGCGCAAGCCTCTGGTAGGATGCACACCTTGATCCATGTCACATTGGGAATTGAGATTGTTGCTAGAAGACCAGGATCATGTAAGATTCTTGGGGGGCTAGCATCTGTTGCAATGGTGTGAGGTGTGAGGTGTGAGGCCAAAAGCGAAGATCTCGGATGTAGATAGCCGCCACTCCATGGTCACTTCTCTCCTTCGGACATTTGGCGCCGTACACCAATCAAGTTGCAGTCCGTTTCCTCGGAACCGTCGATCTTGCCCTTCATTGGAGATGGAAACAGCGTAACCTTGGACGCTCCAGCTGCGATGAACGCCTAAAGTACTTCATGTGTGGGCTAGGACGAATGAATCCCAATTCGATCATCACAGCCCCTGCGCTAAGGACAAGACATCTCAGCCGTACAATTACGAAGCTGCAGTCAGCTCCTTATGCTTGTGCTACGGTGGGATACACTACCCGCATAATGGATACAGTCGATCCAATCAATGCTCAGATCTAGTTAAGTAAGATTGTTTCAAGATTCCGAATTGATAACACGCCGCAGTACGTGCCGCGCTGCCTGCATACGAGTCTCCACCACATTGTTCCTGCCTTGCATCGCAGTACGCTGCCCGCTTGTACCTGGAGGACTAATTCTGCGGAGTCGTGGAAGTACATAGTGTCCTAGCCATGCCTCGGGCACTGGACTTTGCGAATTCATATCTTATGTGTAGATTATGCCCACTGGGTCACTTTCGGGCGGCATGGACGTCTATCAACAGAGCAAGACACCGGAACTCTTTCGTGACACCATTTCCTTGATCGTGCTAGCGACAATCGCCGTTGGTGCTCGCCTTGCTGCCAGAAGGATATCGGTCGCTGGTCTGTGGTGGGACGATTATGTGATTGTACTGGCTCTGGTGAGATGTTCCACTGATCGATCAAGATCATCGCTGATACTTGCAAGATCCTCGACTGGTGCCTCAGCGCCTGCTATTGGATGCAGGTCAGATACTCTAAGCTGGGTCGCCATACGGTGGCCTATGGTGGACCTGTACAACAAGGCGATCTACTCACCTTCTTCAAGGTAAGATGATTCCGGACTTCGGCCCATGGTCTTGTCTGACACTCGCCCTAGATATTCCTACCGCTGCAGGTTCTATATTTTGCCTCCGCCGTTGCTATCAAAACTTCTCTCATCCTTCTCTACTATCGGATCTTCGGAGTCATCCGCTGGTTCCGCTGGTTGTTAGCTGCAGTGTGGACCATCGTACTCCTTTACTTCGTTGTGTGCCTCTTCGTCGCCGTTTTTGAATGCAAACCTGTCGCATTCTATTGGGACAAATCTATTACAGGAGGCACATGTATCGACGAAAATCAATTCTACCGATGGAACGGCGTTGCGAACTTGCTGATTGACTTCGTGATCTGGAGTCTTACCTTGCCAGTGATATGGCACTTGAAGTTGAGTACGAGGCAGAAATTGTCACTAAGTGCGATTTTTCTGTTGGGACTACTGTACGTCAACCCTCTGCAAATCTCTTATGGTAAGTCATTGACGCGGTGAGTTGCTAGTGCTTGCGTCGCCTCCATCGTACGCGTCGTGGCCTTCAATCAGGTAGTTTTCGATGATATAACGTACACCCTTGTGACCGCCTCTATCTGGACGACCATCGAGCAGTCCGTTGGTATCGTCTGTGCTTGTCTCCCGACTACCAGACCTTTATTCAGTCGCTTGCTCTCTAATATCAAACACAGCGACAAGGGCCACACGGACGATGGTCCTCTCTCGCGCTCGAGCGCGGTTCCCTTGCCAAAATATGACTCGCGGCAAACCATGGGCAATTCCTTCGACCTATCGACGACCGGATTTGCGCGTTTGGATGAGGAGAATGCGCTTGCGGCCAGCTCAATCTGTATCGAGAGTGCCGGGCGATGATCTACCTAAAGTACCACAAAGAATTGTGAAGCGGTCGAGGCTTGAGCAACATGTTGAAGATGGAATCTGGTCACCGACATCCACTAAGTCCCATCCATGAACTTGTAAGCCTGCGAAGAGGGCTTCTGTGCAGAGGTTCCACGGCAGGTAAAAATCTGATTCTGCGGCAGAGCTTGAAGCGCAGATTTGTTTCGTATAACGGTGGTGATACCTACTCAAAATTTGGATGTGGCGGCAGAAGGAGACGACTCCTGTAAGATATCGCTCGCTATCTTTTCAGCCAACGCGTAAACGGTTGCCTGAGGATGGCCAGGCGGCAGGAACGGAAAGCTGCTTGCATCTACAACACGCAGTCTATGAATCCCATGGACCCTCATGCTACTATCAATGACGGCCATTATGTCCGTGGCTTTCCCCATTTTACATGTCGCAGCGGCATGCCATACTGGAGCCAAGCTTTCGCGGATAGCGTGCAAGATGTCCGTATCACTCTGTACAGATGGGCCTGGATAATATTCAGGCCCCAAAGTGATGTTGCTCATATGACCCCACACTTCTCGTAGTCGTTTGAAAGCTGCTACGGCAAGTTCCGTGTCAGCTGGATCGGTGAGCCAATTAGGGTTGATAAGCGGTGGGTCGGACATGCTGGTGCTGTTGATCGTGATGTTTCCACGGCTCAAAGGGGCAACCAGCGCCGTGGCCATTGTAGCGTAATTGTATCCATCCCGTGGGTCCGCAATCTGATAATTTGATTGGTTACCAAGCAAGCCACTTACTGGAAGGAACTCAAGGTCCGGCCAATCACTAGGAAAAGTATCGTTGAGCGCCTTCTGCGTTGCTATTGATAGCTTGCCTCTGATTGTCGCAGGCAACTTCTCGAAGCCAAGTATATCAGTCCCAGACACAGAAAGAGGACCGGAGGCACTGTTCGCGTATGCCTGTATTGCAGTATTAGTCAACGCGGGGCTGTTGAGTCCTGCGGAACTAGTTGGGATGTTCACACGGAATGTGGTCCCGACATAGATCTGGTCCCACAGATTCTGTCCAACACCAGGTAGCTCCTTGATCATCGGAATACGAAGGTTTACTAGCGTTTGGCGAGGCCCAATGCCAGATACCATCAGCAATTGAGGCGACTGGAACGCTCCAGCAGAAATGATCACTTCCCTACGAGCTCTGAGAGCATAGCTAGAGACTTCAGTGCCAGTAGTCGACTGTGAGGTAACACTGACACCCGTGGCTGTCTTACCCTTGAATAAGATCTTCTGCGCAAGTGTGTTGTTGTAGACTTTGATGGTGGTACTTTTCAATGCTGATTGTAAGAAACTTGACTCAGACGACGATCGTGAGGCGTCGACTGGATTAATGGTGGCTAAAACATATGCGGAACCTAGCAAATTCCCACTTTGCAAGCCAGCAATGGCTGTCTGTCCAGCCATTTGAAGCGCAGGCTGAGACCAAGTTGCAAAAGGGTCATCATACCGCCCCGAGGATACCTGAAGAGGGCCTCCATTGCTCTCGAAGACCGAGGTATCTTGTGAGAATGTACTGTTAGGATACGATATCTGAGGAGCGGTATACTGGACACTCTTTTCGTAAAAGGGCAACAAGTTCGGAAAGGTGTAACTCGAATCACCAGTCTCGGACGCCCATTTCTGGGCGGATCCTGTCGTCTGCCGGTGATAGTACATGAAATTCGTTGCCGAAGAGCCTCCAAGAGTTCTACCTCGAGCGTAATGCAGCCTCCTTCCATTTGCACCCTTGCACGGTATCAGAATTGAAAAGGCGAGGATCCACCCGTTCGGTACTTACTGCTTGAGGCACTGTGACAAACCCCCAATCAACATGTGGATTCGTGAGACTGGGATCTGTCCCTGCATAGGCAGTGCAATATCCCGGGACCACGCTTAGGTTCCCGTTGTCGGCCTCATAATAGCCCCCTGCTTCGATGACAGCAACGCTGAGGGACTGGTCTCTTGCCAATCTCGAAGCCAGGGTCAAGCCCGCGGTACCGCCACCCACAATGACATAATCGAAAGTAGCGTTGACGCCTGGAACACCCGATGGTGTGTTCGCAGCTACATGCGCCTGGGATACCGAGCCTTGTTGGAGAAACGGTGTAGATAATGCTGATGCGAGGAAGAAGGCGCAGGGAAGGAGTGATCGGTGGAACATGTTGATGCGGGCCAACGACTGCGGGCTGAATGCGGACGAGGCCGAACCTATAAGTAGATCGTAAGCGGGGACCCAGTTGAGTGGGTAAGCCGTGACAGACAACAAGTTGATGATCGTCAATACACTTGCTGAATACGGAAGGTACCAAAGGGGCAAGCAGAATCCTCGCTGGCTCCTTCTAAAAGCGTACTAAAGTATGCAAGGCTTCATCGATGAGGCTTCAAGACTGATGCAGAGCTTGCGGACGAGCTGTGCTTATATGGTGAGGTCGCATCTCACGGCTCTCGCTCTCTCTCTCTAAGCGTGAAAGACGACACTGCTCTCAGGTCTGTGGCGACACCTTGTGAGTAGTGCGCCAAACGAGTGACATTCTGTTGTAGCCGTACCAGAAGTTCAGAGAATGCCTGGTCGCGAAACATCGCGGGTGGGCGGTGAAGCTGATGTGAGGGTAAAAATGGGGGACACACCTGTCGATGCGGTGTGTGTGTTTGGGGAAGGGGCCAGCGCTGGAGGACAAAGGCTCGGGACCGAGGCCCTCGGGCCGAAGGGACTCTACTTTAGGCACCGGATCGCCTCCCGATGCCGATGCCGGGTGCTCCTAGCCTCTTGTGGGGGTGTAGGGCGGCGCTATCGCATCACGCTCGGACCCTAACAGGCCAACACCCTTCAACGCATCCCGCATTGCTGACTGCATCCTTCATCGTCGTTAGCAATTATAGAGCAAAGTAACATACTGGGAAAGAATTCGCGCGCCAACTGTACATTTGAAACATAGATCCTAAGCCCATCATCTCAATCAGGCAGCGCTCTGCATCACACGATACGAGCCAATCGACCTTCGCCGCTTGGAGCATTGGCGTCGCCAATCATACCGCCCTGCGGAACCATGCTGTGTGTCGCACACGGTTATCTGTCAGGGCAGTAAATCCTGTCGCCGGCATACTCTAACGAAATCGTGCATACCCCTGCAGGTAGGATCATGCAGGTAAGATCATGCAGGTAGGATCATGCAGGTAGTGTGCTGCCATGTCTCCGGTCCACACAATAAGTCTAGCCGCTTCCTGTTGGACCATACGCCATGGAGACTTCGTGCGAGGAATCTGTGTGGCAGCGGGACGTAGGTCATGAGGGACTAGACGGCTTCAATGATGCTGACATGCGGGAGTCCTCCTCTTCTGCATGAACAAGTGTGGTGGTGCAAGACCCAGCATCATGATGAGTTCTGGTGCAGAGCAGCTCTGATAGCCTTGCCCTGCAGGTACGCCGGCGAGGCGGGCTATGCAAACAGCATCAACTACATAGAACATCCTGCACTCCCGTCAATACAAACCTGACCACCGGCTTTCACTTGCAATATCGAGACGAGTGTCCTCGAAAATGGATCTCAGTAATCTACAGCCTCCACAGCACTGTGGACAAAGGCTCTTGCCCGTACTCATTGACGACATTGCCCGCACCGATCCCCACCGGGTCTTTGCTGCAATACCCAAATCGGCGAATCCTAAGGATGGATACGAAGATATCACCTACCACAATTTCTCCACCGCCATCAATCGATGCTCGTGGTGGATCGAGAAAGAGATAGGCAAAGGTTCTGATTTCGAGACTGTTGCCTACATTGGCCCACTAGATTTGCTTTATCATATATTCACATTTGCGGCGATCAAAACCGGGCATAAGGTGATATCTAGGACACTTGACGTGGGACTTCATACTGACATATAAAAGGCGTTCCTTCCTTCGCATCGTAACAGTCTGGAAGCACACGTCACCCTTCTTGATGCACTAGACTGCCAGGTCATACTTTTCCAGGAAGGGGCTCTCCCGATCGTCCATCGCATAGTTGAGAAGAGAGAAATGCAGACGCTGCACAGCCCTAGCCTTGCCTTTTTCCTTCAGGAAAATCAAGTACCTGCCTACCGTTATGAGAAAACCTTTGTCGAAGCGCGATATTCACCCTTTGTTGTCTTACACACTTCGGGATCGACCGCCCTGCCTAAACCAGTGGTTGTCAATCATGGCACCTTGGCAAGTATGGACGCGTACCAGGCAGTCTCTCACCTGAGGGCCGAACCGGTCATTGGGCCGGGTCTCAAAGGATCCAGAATGTTGATGGCGTTCCCTTTATTCCACATGGCAAGCTTTACCTTACTTCTTGGTTTCGGTGCTTACTATGGGGTAATTGGCGTTCTACCGCCTGCCGTAGAACCCATCACCGCACGCCTCATCGACGCAATACATTTCAATGCAGTCGTTCAGGGAAGTGCGCTCCCGCCCTCGCTAATCGTCGACCTGTATCACGAGGAAGACTTCCTTCCCAGAATACAACGCCTCGAATATATGTTTTACGCTGGCGGAAGTCTGCCCAAAGAAGTTGGAAACAAGATCTCGTCTCTAACATACCTCGCCACCCTTTTCGGCTCAACAGAGACTGGATATCCGGCGATGGAGGCTCCTGACAGCAGTGATTGGACATATGTGAATTACAGCCCGTTCAACGGATACGAATTCCGTCCTGTGAAAGAAGTCGGGCTGTACGAACAATTCATTGTCCGCAAAGGCTACCTTGATCTCTTCCAAGGCGTTTTTTCAACATATCCCAATCAAGACGAGTACTCGACCAAGGACCTGTACAGGCGACACGCAACCAAGCCAAATTTGTGGAAGTTCTGCGGACGGACGGACGATGTTATCGTGTTTTCTAATGCAGAAAAATACAACCCGGTTGACTTTGAAGATATCATGTGCTCGCGTTCTGCTATCAAGTCTGCACTTATGGGAGGTCATGGCGAGTTCCAGTCATGTTTGTTGATAGAGCCAATGAAGGAAGTGGACAACGAGAGTGAAAGAATGAACCTTCTTGAATTGATCTGGCCGACAGTCCAGGAAGCTAATCAGATAAGTCCAGCGCATGCTCGAGTAATGAAAGACTTCATCCTTTTCACGCGCAAAGAGAAACCTCCCCAGCGCGCTGGGAAGGGGACGGTCCAACGTATGACGACACTGCAGCTTTATCAAGGGGAGATCGATCGACTCTACAAGTCGCCAGAGTTACCAAATATATCCCCTCGGGTGCTCATGCAACCACGAGAACAGCAGTCATTATCGCTCCGCGATGCGTTACATCAGATGGCGTCAGCCAGCGTTTGGCTGGATAGTCAGCTAAGCTACGACGCCGACTTATTTGCTCTTGGGCTTGATTCATTGCAAACCCTAGCATTGTCGAAAAATATCAACGCCTATCTCATGCAGTCCACGCCGACTATGAAACCTATCACACCAAGCACTATCTACACTCATTCCAACATTGAGAAGCTCGAATCGGTTATAACTGATACAGCTGAGCCGTCGATCAAAGAGACTTCTCAACAGAAGATGCAGAAAATATTCGATGATTGGTCGTCACATCTACCGACGGCAGCACCGAGAGCTCTTAGAAGATCTCACGAAGCACCCGTGGTATTGCTGACTGGATCCACCGGATCCCTGGGGTCATATATCCTTCAGGCGCTTCTTTCAGATTCAGGTGTCCGGAAGATATACTGCTTCAATCGAGGTGAAGATGCCCACAGTCGCCAGATCGCATCTTTCGAGACGAAAGGTCTCAAGCCAGACTTTCAATCGATGAGCTTCCTGCAGTGTGAACTATCGAAGGAGCGTTTGGGTCTTGATGAAGCTATATACAAAGAGCTGCTGCAGGGGGTAACCCACATCATTCACAACGCGTGGGACGTCAATTTCAATCGGCCTCTCGGCTCATTCGTCAACACGCATGTAAGCGGTGTCAGCCACATTATCCAGTTCTGCTCCGAGTCGAAATTCAATGCACACTTGTTCTTCGTCTCGTCTGAGAGTACAGTGCTGGGACAGCATGCAATGCACCAAGGAACCATACCAGAGCAAGTAGTATCAGACTGGGCATGCGCTCAACATACTGGCTATGCAGAGTCGAAGCTGATTGCAGAACGACTCATAGCTACAGCAAGTCGAGTTTCCAATCTTCGATCGAGCATCTGCCGAGTTGGCCAGGTCGCAGGGCCTACAAACGAAAAAGGCATTTGGAGCACGCGGGAGTGGTTCCCGACCCTGATTGCGAGCTCTGCTCAGCTTCAAATGCTCCCTGACTCGCTGGTGTTCAAGGACAGTGTCGACTGGACTCCGGTTGATACCGTTGGCCAGAGCATTGTAGAGCTGCTCCTTGAGCCAGAAAGGTCGGCAATTCTTACAGAGCAGATAATCTCATCAAGGTCTGAGGTAGATAATGGATCGAATTTCGAGCTTCATGGGGAGAAAAGATCAATAGACCTACAGCTCGCTGCAGACTCCGCATTGCGAGACCCTCAACAGATAGAACATACAAAAGAAGAAAGTTCCAGTCTTGACCATAAGCGTCACGAATGCGCGCAAAACTCGTTCGATGGGCCAGAGACGGCCGCGACAATTTTCGACGCAGTGCAAAACCTCGACATGTATTCCAGTACAGACAGCTCCAGAGCGCAGACCAAGAACACAAATTTCAGTCCTGCGGGTAGCCCAAAGTATCCCACAGTCTTCCACATAGTGAACCCCCATCCCAGACCATGGCACTCGCTAATCCCCGCTTTCCAAGATGCCTGCACTACCCCCCTTCAGCTCGTGACTTTCCCAGTATGGCTAGCTGCCCTCCAGAAGCAAACCGAGAGTGGAGAATCGCCCGAAAAACTCCGCGCAATGGCGCTTCTGGACTTCTTCGAACACTCTCAGCAGCCGACGGCGGAGACGAAAGCGGTATTGAGTACGACAAATACTATGAGAGCGTGTAAAACTTTGGCTGCGCTGGGGCCTGTGGATGATGCTTGGGTGAGAATTTGGATGCGGCAGTGGGGATTGTCGAAATTTTGACGCCAAATAATCATAATTTACATCAAAGCTTCGTATGCTGCATCCAGACTTCAGGCCCTCATACACTTGGCCGATCCTGAAAAGTCTCTTAGTACAGTGCAAGAGGCGAAAGCCGTTCTCTAGATGATCTGTCGAGCTACCAGCCTGAATCCGAACCTGGGAACTGAGGCCTTTTGATCAATGGCAATCAAGAACATTAACGTCGACACACAGTCCTTGTTCTGACTGCCCTTACATTCATCGAACGTGCGTCTTAAAACAGCGACTTGTCAATCAGACGCTGCAAATTTCCCTGCAGAAAACCATACACATCTCAAACCCCTTTCGTTACATTCTGGATCAGTACTGTTACATGTCCGGTCGTCTTACCTACCTCTCCGTAACTTCGATTCGGTAATTGGCGTGGATTCGGTAAATGGTACCCTGGCGACTTCGTGTCGTACACGACTTCAAAAATCCATGATCCATTCCAGCCGCTGATCAGTTGAGCAAGGCTATATACACTACAGTGAGCTTCTGAAAGTGGCAGATTCGAACACGTATAAGTTCTTGGATTTGAACGTAAGAGTCTTTTGGCCAGCATACTGACTGAGGCGCGAGCAAGAATTCTCAATCATCATCACCAATGGAAATCTCAATCGCAGTGAATTCGCACCTCTTGTCTATTGTACACAAGCTCAAGGCCGGCGTCACGATGCTGGACGTTGGACAAAGCCTCGGCATGATGGGCTTCACTGCTTGAATGCATCCGGTCGGCTGTTGAAGCATGAAGAAATCACGATGCAGAAGTCGTTAAAGAATACCAGATCCATGTCGCATCATGGGGGACAGGCTTAGTTGTTGTGGTCGTTCAGAGCGTGGAGCACTTTGAGGCATGCGTTCGTCTCGATTGCTGGATTGCTCTTTGTCTACATCGGCTCGTTCGAGGATGTCCACTATTCGATAAAGTTACAGCTTTATTCGGAATAGCAGCCAGGTCTTTACATGGTCAGTTGCCGAATGATCGCAAGAAACGTCGCGCCGAAGCGGTATACTGTTAGCCTCGACCGAGTGCATTGTACCACCCGCAGAGCACTCTGCTACCTTGGTGTTCCAAGGGTATGCATTCGTTGTCTTGGCTGCTATTGTTTTACGAAACAAAGATTGTCTTTTGACATTCATCAGCGCAAAGCGTACCTTTGTCTCCTGCAACATCGGACTATGAATCCCTTTCTCTTCAACTCGAGAGTCGAGACAATGGCTCTCGACCCTTTGAGCAAGAAGATCCTCATAAGATCCATTGAAGTCCTGAGTACATTGACTCCGGAGACTCCCCAGAAACTCAATAGTCTTCAAAATAGACAGCTCTCGAGCTCGACTACTCTACTGTCGGGTTAGCCGCCTATAGGATCGAGACCAAGATCATCTAAGCTTGTCTTCGAGGACTGCACTCTTCACTACAACCATGGACATAATTAAGCTTGCGCTTAAACAGGCGAAGGAAGAGCGGAATGCCAAACCAGGGCTCAAACGAGCGAACTCAGAGCGGGCGGTGACGCCAGGGCTGAGACGCACGAACACAGAGCGTTCGGCCAAGCCAGGTGCATCTCAATTCGATACCAAAATCGTGGGGTACACCCTGGTGAAGAAGATCGGCGAAGGTGGCCAAGGAAAGACCGAGCTCGTGGAGAGAATCGGTGACCGCAGAGGCCGCAAACTCCTTGTCCGCAAAGAGCAAAAGGAGTTCAAAAAGATCAGAACCTCGGCGGGGATAGTCCCCAGGGAAATGTACATTTTCGAACATATCATCGGACCAGCGTCTCCTTACAGCATCCTCGAATTCGACCACTGCAACTACACAAGCCAAGGCCTGCAGACCCTGTACTTCGAATACTGCGACGGCGGAGATGTGGACCAACTCCGTGGTAAGGGAATCCTTGAGAGCCGTGTATGGGAATGCTTCACCCAAATGGCAGACGCCCTCGCTTTTCTGCATTACGGTCACAATCCCCATTCAAGCCATCCAACTACACCCCCTCGTGGCTGGCAACGAGTCATCCATCGCGATCTCAAACCAGCAAATGTCTTCATCCGAGGAAGGCCGAAATTGGGCGAAAAATGCCAGTTCGTGTTGGGGGACTTCGGTCTTGCAACACTCGAGGAAGAGACTTCTGGCTGCGGAACTGGGGAGTGGATCGGGCCAGAGGTACCCAAGATGACAGCAAAAGGCGATGTCTGGAGTCTCGGCGCAATCATCCACGCCATTTGCCATGGCAGAAGCCCGTGTGATTCGCCTCCGAAGGGCTGGTCTAAAAGAGGCAGTGACTGGTACTGGATGCCACAAGCAAGGAATCCGAGGCCGCTACCTGACAAGTATTCTGACGCGTTGAATAACGAGATGTTTCATTGCTTGACTGCTGATCCGGACAAAAGGTACAGTAGTAGGAGATTGACGGAGTCGCTGGAGGATGCCCGACATGCTGGTTACTATTGAAAGATTATCATGGACCGTGGAGGTTTGTAGCTTCATTTAGAGGTTCGTCATTGAACGAGTGAATTACCCTGTGTCGTTAGTTCGCGGGCATGGCGATTGGGATCCTTCCCGAAGTAGCCTTTGGATAATTCTGATGTGGTGGCGCAATGAGTGACAAGTTGATTGAGACCAGCTCAGACCAAGACTTATCTAAAGTAAATCGCTCTGACGGCCGGCTATGTACTTGATCTCGATGGTATACTGAAATTTCCTACTTGCTATACTCCAAGTCTTGACAAACTTCGGTCGCATCAATTGGCCAGGTGAAAATGATTTGGAGTGACGCTGCTGGTTTTACTTGGCATATTCTATTGATAACCACATCCCGCCTTGTAGGGTGGCCTAGTGTCTTGGCGCCCACAGCCTGTCTTTAGCTCTTCAGCATACCCCCAACCAAAATTACTACATGACCCTCTGACAACCACATCTCCCCCACCATCTCGTCGTCACTCAGAGCGTTCCGTATCACGCAGAAAAGGTCACTGACGCGACCTCCATGAATCTGTAGGAAGCGGCTCTGTCTCGATTTCCGCTCGGCGCAGTGTAGATATGTTAGCCGTTGAGGTTGACATTGTAAACTAACACTGTGTTGAATGTTCCTTGAGCGAAGAATCAGAACTGCCCTGATATCAAAGATTGAGGGCACTTCATGTTTTAGTGGGGTCAGCTCATTACATTGAATGAGAGTCTGTGTAACGCGAGAGTGACACTCAAGCTGCCGTGAAGCCAGATCTGGAGAACACGGACAGATCAGAGAGGTCACTTAAATTACACGAGCAGTCATTGGGCACCTAGACAGCCCGTCGCCCATTCAGGTATCCGTGACGTATCAACATTACAAAACTGTCACCATTCCATTTCCGATATAAAGGTATCACTATTCACCACCCGCTCCTTACACGACTCCCCAAATCTACGCTTAAGTCGTCTCGGCCAAAAAATCGTCCCTGATGTCTCTTCACCAGGTTTAGGGGGCTCAATTACATCGCACACAATCAACACCGTACTGAGTCATGGAACCCCGGCCGTAACAGCCTGTTGCTTGGCATTTTACTCGACCATAAATCTGGTTCAATCTATTATCTTTTCACTCGGTCAAGCAACACCTGCAACTCCATTGCAGCCCTCCGCCGTCAAGTGCATGTAGGTGTACCGAAATGGGTTACAACATATCTGCATCCTAACCCATATCTCTAGTCGAACACCCGTGGGTGTTATTTCGACCCTTCAACAGCAGTCCAGCATACGATATCTTGTTTGTAGCTACAACGGTTGCTGCCACCTAGATGACCACCCTCACACCACTGGGACATTTGTCCGTTCTTCCTCGCGAGATTCGAGATCAGGTGTACTACCAGCTCATCGCCAAACATTACCGCGGCTACTACTCCAATGCTATCCTCAGACCTGCAAATTATGGCAAGAACCACCACTTCTACACATTATCAACACGAAGGCGGCGGAAAACTCACACTGGGCTTGTGATCCTCAGACTCTCCAGAATCGTTCATGAAGAAGCTATGCCAATCCTTTACACCACGAGTATTTTTGGTTTTGAAAAAGTCTTCGTCTGTTGTATGGGGGGCCTTTAAGCCCAATCCCCAAGTCTCTGAACACCAAGATCACGGATCGTCTGATGAATATTGAGATCTATTATAGAATGGAGCTTGACAACAGGCCCCTCAATCACCCGAGTATTCGGGCCC
>JAABUL010002342.1_pt1 | contig 31717 bp, 12 predicted proteins | sample 5559151 | NCBI WGS metagenome assembly JAABUL01 (sample SAMN10711876, study PRJNA513368) | rock metagenome | isolation source: Antarctica rocks | place: Antarctica: Victoria Land, Pudding Butte sud
AACAATATATGGAGAAGAAGGTTGTGCAATATTGCCCCCAACGGGTGACTGTCTCCACAGAGACAGTCCCTGCAGGCTCACCGGCAGCTCAGATCTTCAGATCTATAGACAGTCAGTCCTTGAAGGAGCAGTCCGGTAACGCGGTCTCCCAGGCCGGTGTCGAGTCAACAACCCAGACCGACACTGCAGCCTCACTGGAACTGGACGCGAACCGCGAGGATATCGAAGCAGAAATGTATTAGTCTTAACCTATAATACAATGGCTCTGGCGACTAATCAATGTGGATTCAAAGTGACTGTGACTTGCTGTATCCCACGATAGTAATCGGCCACGAACTCGAAAGCGCAACGCCATCAAAGCCTGGGCTACTTCGCAATGCTGTCGATTGGCTATGTTCTCAACCCATGCTAATTAGTCGAGACGATTTGACATATTAGAAGGGTATCTCGCTGTTGGGGGAAGAGGAGAGCTGATCGTATCAAGGAGAGCAGGACGAAGTGAAGATGGATTGGTATGGCAGCATGCAACAAGAATCTCACAACGGAAATCATCTTGAGTAAATCGATATTGTTCTATCACCGATCTACATAATTGCAGAGTCCGTATGAAGCCTGCTCCAGCGGCCACCATGGGACAGTTGTCATCCACGTCCAGCGCCGGGCGATTCATACAGTCTCGCCAGAAGGGTATTTCCGACAGAAGAGCCTGATTGCTCTGTGACACCAAGGTTGGAGTCATTGGTAAAATTGATTGCTTGACCACAAACGATGTTTTGCGTCAGCAGCCTCAGATACTCGGACTTCGGCTTTGAAGTATACGGCACTCGCTTGAAGCAGATCGGCAGTGAGCTCCCTCGTTGTGACCTTGTCGGCCGAGCCCAGCTGCTGGAAGTCCTCGTATTTACGCTTTACAGCTCCCTGAACGTCGGCATCGCAAGGGCAGTACATTTGCCTTTCCTGGATGCTCACCTATCGCCGTTAGGAAGAGACGGACCGCTTGGAGGAATTTGCACTTACAGGTCGGAAGTGAGTGGCGGACTTGAACTCCCGGACCAGCTTTTCCAGCGCAGCGTTTATCGTCTGCACAATCGAGTCTCCCGTGAAGCCTTTGCAATCTTGAGCGAAGCGTCTCATCTCAGCGCCACTCAAGCTGTGGTTGAATCTGCTCAGCCGGCGTCGAGCGATCTCCTGACGAGCAGCCTCAGAGGGCAAGCCGACGTGTACCTTGGTGCGAAAGCGGCGTCCGAAAGCCGAATCAAGGTCCCAGGGTAGGTTGGTGGTGCCGATGACTACCACGCCTTTGTACTTGGTCATGCAGGCTAGAAAAGCGTTAGCGATTCTATGCATACTGCTTTCAGCACCGGACCCAGAGCTGGATTGCCGCGAATGACAAAGCCCTTCGACCTCGTCGATAACGATTGCGGCGGGCGCGTTCTCCCCTGCAATTTGGAACAGAGCAGCAACGTTTTGCTCGCTTGTGCCCTGCCACTTTTCAATCAGATCGCTAGACAGCACAGTGTATACCTTGCAATTCTGGCTTTGTGCCGCACTGGCCATTGCAAGAAGCGTTTTCCCCGTTCCCCGTTCCCGGTGGGCCGTGGAGGAGTATACCTCGAGAGCCGAGACCTTCAGAGGCCAGGTGTGCAGCCTGAGTAGATATGAAGATCGCATCCTCGATCATCTCCTTGCCTTCATCATTGCCCGAGATCATCTCAAGAGGTGTCACAGACGTAGGCTCGACGCGCAATCCTTCGATCCTAGCTCTGACCTCTGGAGCAATAAAAGTGTTGATGTTACCCCCTGGTGGTTGTCTGATGTCGTCTCCCTTGCTAGGTGCCGACGCCAAAGGCTCAGCAACCCCGAGAATCCCTACCAATTCATAGAACCGGGCCTCGTATTCCGGAAAGTAGAGGGTATAGTGGTTCGTATTGTACTCGATGCACATGAGCATCAAATGATCCAGCAGTAGCATCTGGACTTTCTGAACCAGCTGTGACTCACTGGCTTGCTGCAGTAGTTCCTCGAGTGTCGCGATCTTGCGCAAGATCTGCCAGGCTTTCGTCCTTGCGAATCCGTCTGTAGGATGCCTAGATGCCCATAGTTCATCAATGGTAGGTCTTCGACTCTTGAACCATACCTTGTGCATCTCCCTGATGTTATGCTGGCTCGGTGTCGCTGCAAAGATGGCGAAAACATCTTGCACATACTCCGGCTTGGAGAATTTTGGGAGACCGAAGATCTCGCTCGGTAGGATGGCATTGACTTGGTCAGGCAGGTCATACGGAAGCAGTGGTTCTCTGATAGCTGTCAGCCTGCGTATTACAGAGTGCAGTAAGACTCACAGAGACTTCGCAGGCTGCTTCCCAGTGTCGCTGCTTCTGAGGTTCCGTTTTGCAGGTACGCCTTCCTGCGGGTCTCCCGCGTGTTTGTTCGAAGAGCCTGAAGCGGACATATTCGCTATTGGTGCGGCTTGGCAGTGAAAGCGTGCTTCGACAATCTTAATACAAAATCATAAGCTGGAGTTGAGAACAGCTGGAAGACTGAGGGCAGGGGAACGGGTGACAGTCGCGTCAAGGACTAGCCTCCGAGCCAAGTAAAGGTTGCGAGTGTTGTAGGAATCGCACGGCACCTCACATATAAAATCGCTGGCTGGAGAAGAATATCGTATCGAGTTACTTGTTAATCTGGCGCTGTTAGAGTATACTTCTCGGGACCTGACCGAGCCCCGGAATCTAAGATCACTTCCAACCTGCATCTTTGTTCCGATTAAGCAGAATGAACGCACTGACGAATTGTCTTGTCTTACGACTGGAGCGATTGCAGATGTCGCCCGTCAAGTCTGCTATTGGGGTCTTGAAATCGGAACCAAAGCAGTCGTTAGTAAGGTTTCATGAAAGTACTGGGAATCCAGAGCAGAATGTCATGGAGGTGCCAGGCTGTTGGATCTGGCCATCTTCCAAATTGAGAACAGCTTTTGCGCCCCAGCCCAGGCCTCTACTGCAGGAAAGAGGGCGTCCCTACAAATAAGGCATGGATGTCGCCGGAGTCTGTCGTATATGGATTACTCACTGGACATTGCAATGCCCGCTCCTGTCAGTGTAGGTCTGGAAGATGGGAGCCAGATGCACGGGCCTGCAAGCATGGTTCCTGGATCGCATGACCCTCTTGTCCAGGTCGTACTGACCCGGATGTACAACAGTCAATGTGTGGCATTGTTGATCCGGGTTGCATCCTTGATCTGGGCAACATCAATCTTGTGCTTGCCTGCGTAAAAACCTTGTTCATGCATAGCAACGCGAGAGTTCGCTCTGCAAGGTAGTGGCAGCAGACTGTCTGCCACAAAGCAAAGCATAATGCAACCATACTTTACTATTGCTAAGCCAAGAAGATCCTGGTTTTTAGACAGCACTGTGAGTGCGCTGACATTTTATTGGGGGATATATAGTATGACAGTCCAACGCTGGCTGTGACCGAAAAAGTGGGCAGCGTGCTTGGGGTTGTTTCATCATTCAAAGTAGATTGATGCTCAAACACCATTGAAGCAGCAGAGCGACCCCAGACATGTTGTGCATCGAGCTATCCTTCGCAACGACAGAGGCTCGTATGGCAATCCTCCGATTCTCCTCTGTATCAGACCTAAAGATACAGTGATACTATTCAGTCAGCTACATGGTGAGGGAGGATTGACTTACCTCAGGCTGCATCAATTCTGAAGTCGGTGTCCCCGGGCAGACGGCGCAAGTTGAATGTGTCAGTGGACTTGAGATATGCTATGGATGGTGAGTGCTAAATTCATATTCTATACGTGTATCTGAAAATCTTGTTGCCAGGCTCTGTGTCTACTACCCCGGAGCTGAAGACTTTTGTTGCAGCTGCCTTGCGGTTATCTCTCGCATTCATGCAACTCGGAGAATGATGCCACTTACCCGCCACCCCTCACCTGAAGCCCAAGTCAACAAGGGATAGCCCAACATCCTCCCCGCAGGGTTCCCAGCAACGTGGGCTTATTGTTGGAAGATGCGATGAAGAACGTTCTCAATCCGGCCTGAGAAATGTTCTCCGTGTATACTTTACGGCAGCGTCCTCTACCAAGTGTGAGCTCTCGAAGAAGGCGGCCTGCGTATATGGACAAAACTACCGTCACTGGAGATATCAACCTGAGGCGGGATAATATATCCTCGAGCGCCGACTATAACATAATTGTAAGGCCCACTGGTGAATCCACCAACTCATCTGGCGATACAGTACCAACATCGGGGACCCGATGCTCTCTTCGCACCGCCATCCCAGCGCCAATCAACTCTCGGAGAAAGCACTCCAATACGTCTTGGAACCAGAACAGTCCAAAGGTGGGAACCATGCGAACCCGGAATCCTAGGGAATGTGGAACAGCCAACCCATATCATCCCGGACAAACGACGCCTTCCAGATCTAAAATCATACCCCATCAGTAAGCTTGCGAGGCAGGCAATTCGATGCGAAAGATGTTGATTACCTTATCATAAACCGCTGGCGGTGCTTGAAGGATGAAAGCGCGCTCACCTTCGCTTCGAGCAATTTGAGCAAAGGAAGGCCTACAAGTGTCGCCGAACCGGTAAAAAGCCTATCTGGAAGTCATGGAGCCTGAAAAGTTGGTCTGCTGGGGAACAATGTGGAGTCCTGGGCCCGGCGTCTATGACGATAAGCACTTTGTTGAATTATGGACTACACAGCTGTAATAACAGCGATTGTCCGAGGGTGTGCCTGAGCTTCGTGTCCCTAGCACACGAGGACTTTAGCTAGGTAAGAGGAGTATAAAATTACTCGCGACCGATGAAGACTTCCAACTCATCCGTGTAACCGACCTCTGCAGTGCTGGACAGCGTTTCAGCAATCGACCAGCGATTCCGCTCCTTTAGGCTTTCACAAACCTTGGAATCGAGAACAAAGTCGTGCGATGCAATTGATCTTCTTGGAACATCGGCGGTGGAGATACTGAGAGAGTGAGAGAAGACCGAGAAGCTAAATGTCTAAGGGGGAAGCTGATGGACCGAGAGCGGAGCTAATGGACAGGGAGGAGAGTTGTAAGATGGAGAAGAAGTTGGGACACCGAAAATGAGCTGGGATATGTAGAAGGAGCCGAAACACCGAGAGGACGAAGGAAGCTATAACACAACGAATCAGCAGGATCAGTTCCTTGCATGGGGGGAGGGCTTGAAGTGTTGTAAGGGTTCGACAAAGCGAGCGCAGCACCATGGACCCTAGCAATTCCAGTTAACGAGCGGCCGTGACCAGTAGTGAGGACAAAGGCGAAAGTCGACGATGTTAAGAAGCCTGGCGAAGATCACAGGAGGGTTTCGAACAGAACCATAGGGTTCGCCATGCAATGATCGTCCACCACTGAGCCGGAATCATCCAACGTCAAGTGTCCGAGGACACTGGCTAGGCGAAACTCACACATGCTTGGTCGCCCAAATCAGTCGCTCCTCGTCAGAGTCACGGGGATCGCAGCCTTCGACCGTCTTCAGAGATCTGTACCAGTGGTGAACGTCATTCAGGCCTTCTCCACCCTCCCGTAACTTCTAGATGAAAGGCGGAAGATGCGGAATCCTACACCAGCTGAGTTCTGTCAATTTATACCAAAGCATTTCCTTGACACCACGCTGGTAAGCCGGAGCAGTATTGCTTACGGAGCTTCACCAGAGAAGTACTGAGCTTGATCGGAGAAGGCTTGAGCCTAGGGATATCTCTCTTATTTATCAGTGTGACAACGACTACGCGGTTCCAGGTCTTGTTGCTTACTGAGCTTGACCAGAGAATGCTCTGACCACAAGTACCGCTCTCTACTCCCTCACTACCACAGCTTCAATTGGCGAATCCGAGCCTTGTTGTTTCCCCAGCTTGGTTGGAGAGATATCGCTCAACTTCTGATATGCAGATCCCACAATCCCAGGTTGATCCCACAGTCCCACGTCGCCAGCCGGTAAATCTGAGCCCCACGATATCACAGCTCGGTCGAAATGCCGTCCTCTAAGGAAACAGGGTCACGTAGGCAGGTGAAGATCTGAGCCGCTACTTGCGTAGCTAGGCCGGAGGAGGTTCCCCAACTCCCGATCTATCAGATGCCCACGAATCGCTGTCCTACGAAGTCAAGCCGGCATTTCGAACCTCGTCGCTCACGCAGCTTGGCCGGAGAAGGTTTCCCAACTCCCGATAGACCATACGCCGAACATAAAGCCCCCAGAGTAAGACTGGTGATCTGAGCCTTGCTGCGTACAGCTTAGCCGGACGAGGTTCCCCAAGTCCCGATGCATCAGCTTTTCGTGATGTATCCCTCAGTACAGCATCAGGTCGGCATATCTCAACAACCTCACTGCTTCCACAACAAGGCCAGAGTTGCCTTCCTACTCCGACACATTAGCATAGCCAGGGTATACCTGCACCTTACCTGGAAGGTAGGGCTGCGTCGAGTCGAGAATTGTCGAGCGTGCCGAGGGAGAAGTGATTCAGGTGTGGCTTGTAAGAGAAGTTAAACATTCGGTCTAAGATTGAAGAGGGAGGCCGAGGCAAAGGAAACAGATCGATGCACTCGAGGATTGAAGGCCACATTGCAATCGTCGAGCATCCGAAGACACCGGCCAAAGGCAGCACACAAAGCAGCACCGGTTGGAGGCCGACGCGCCCAGCAAAGACCCCCTCCGAAAAGGAAGACTTTACAGGTACCGCAACCATTCAAGTCATACAATGCGGGCTTCTAGATCGAGGAGGCGTTTCAGAAGGTGAGAAGAAAGATGTGGGGAAGAGGAATGAGGTTAGGTTCAAGCGATCACAGGCGGTGAGGGATTGCCCAATTTGGGAGGGTATACACCCCCGTGGAATACCGTATGGAAATATTACCACGACATCAGCATGTTTGGAAGAGCCATCTAGGCTTCTAGGCAATGAATCTCGAAGGAAAAGGATGGCATGATTACGGGCATCGGATCGCTCATCTTTTGCCTGGATCAACTAATCAAATACCTCTACGCTAGGTTGTGGTGGAGACAGATGTTGGGAAGGAAACGAACCACCTGAACTGGGTTGGTTGTATGGAAGTGCCCGATTGAATGGAATTGCGAGGGAGTCTGGTTCGAGAGGCGACCCTTGACATAGGAGATAGCAAGCGATACGGGAGAAGACATTATACCACCCATACAGTAAAACCTCTGTGCAATGAGGCCTCTGGCCTTGCAATGTAGGAGGCAGCTCAGCCCTACTGTTCGAAGAAACCACAAGATCCTCAACCGACTTGTTGCGAGTATGCATCAACAACTCGAGCCAAAACCTCGAGGCTGATTGGGGCCATCCATCCGTACTGTGCTTCCGTTCAATGTCCGTAAGGTTCCCATCTCCGTTCCCTTCTCCGTGCCCTTTCAATGTTGTAAAGCCGTACCGAAGACCTTTGTTCAGTGGCTCGCCCCACCCGCTTTGCGTGAGAGATCTGACACTGTAGATCCCTTGGATTAGCAATGATCGATGCCGAACCGTGCACCACGTACCCATCTAGGCCAAGGCGGAAGTCACGACCGACGCTCCTTCTGGATCGTGACTTTGAGTCGTGAGAATAAAGAAGCGGGGTGAAGCTGAGCCATCCGTTGCTGCCCTTCTTCGTGCGAGACCAATGTGTGGTATATGCCATTAACCTGCGGTGCTCTCTTAGGAAGAGCTCAGGTCATCGATAATAGCTATCCTCTGCCTCCAATGCCTGGCATCCCTGCTGGACCGTGTTCCTCGCCAGCGGTCTTGTGTCTTGTTCCATGCTGGCTTCGCGGTGTGGTAAGGCCGTCTCTGCTGTCGTTCTGCGCAATGTTGGGTCAGTTGAGAGAGTCCAGGCACTTGAATGATTGACTTGCCTGCAGTAATTGGGGGTTGTCGAACGATCCTCTGTCGGACAAGCTCGCACAGTCGGAAGCAGCCGCTGCTACCTGTACGGCTCTCCAGAGTTATGCCTGAAGCGTGAAGGATTCCGGGTTTGGGACGTCGGAAGTATAGAGTAGGAGTGTTGGATCTCTGACAGGTGATTAAGTTGAGAGGTTGGGAAACTGCGGACGTGCCCGCACCACAATCTTAACTCCGGGACCTTCAAGAAATTCCGTAGGAGTCTCTGACGTTATACCTCAAGATGTACCAATTCTACTTCGACTTGTTAATTATATACGTGCCGCCCGTATTTACTTGAGCTCAACCGCATCTCGAGCCTCTTGCCTAGCATCCGTCCGCCCCATTCTCGTGGGATCCAGTGGCCCCATACTTGCTTTCCTTTTCTCGAGGCGGAGAAGCGTTGCGAAGTCCAGGTAGTCCACCCTCATTTTGCGAGAGGAATAAACCAAGCTGACAGTCCAGCTACAGTACAATGCGGGAGCGCGACATCATATCGTCCACCTCCACTGAAACCTACAACGCTGCCTGCTATAACTCGTCTATATCCTCTCGATTTGCTCAGCGAGACACTTCGTGCCGACGCAAGGCCTTGCGACAAAACTTTACATCTTGCTCGCAGCTCTCCCTCTCTGCTTTACCTTCCACGGATCTCCTGAGCATACATCACTCGTTAGGAATACAATCGCCATGGTCAAACATCCGGCACAGCTAGTTCTCTGCTCCACCATCCGCCCATCCTCTGCGCATATACCACTCGTTCGGGACGCAACAATCATAGCCAGTTATACACTTAGCTCCAGCCCGCTGGTAGCTGGCTCACTCCGACATTGCAGCGATCTACATCCCCTCGAAAGCATACATGCAGCACCCTATTCGATCCCACCGCTGCACCTCTGCGAGAACCTCTCGATTCAGCGCCAGCGGTAGCTCCAACGCCCCATAATCATTCCCCGCAAGTCAGCGATATCACCCTCTCCAGGAACTCCTGTCTCTGATATATGCTCGAGAAGCTCGGGACAGCAACGGCATGGCGCAACCTGTGGAACAATCTTTCCATGCCCTGAACACGGCCTTACCTCGCGAGAGACTCGAGCTCTGCCAGAAGCAACCTCAGTGTCATGACTGCATTCTAAGGAGGACCTGTGCTGTATCTCGGTGAGAGTTTATCCCCAGCGTCAAAGCTTTGACATGTACTCACAGCTCGCGTCCCAGTTGGTGGCTTCCAGCCCATCCTTTACTACTTCATACCCACTTCCGGACCTGTCTTGCAGGCCAGCTCCTTCTTGCTCCGTCCGTTCCGCCCTCACCAATACCATACACTGCAATTGCGCAGCACACCGAACCTTTGCAACCTTATACCCTGTTTCCTACATCAGTCTTGCGTCGGCGATCCACGAAGCCAGCCCTTCTCCACTCCATCCGCCCGCCGCTTATCTACACCACTCATTGCCGCCGCAGAGCACGCAGACTGTAGAGCAGAGCTATCTTCACAAATCCCATGGCGACCAACTTCCTTTTGGAGAGCTACGCCAAACGAGTCTGTACACTGTCTGCTTGCGACCCGCTCGTTAGCCTACAATGGCGCTCGCTGCCCTCGCGAATCACGATGTCGCAGTCGTTCCAACACTACTTTCACGGCTACCCATAACCTACACCATGCCTGGGTACTTCGCAGGAGGATTATTATATACACTTGTTTCTCAGCCGTTGCCTGCAACATCTCTTCATGCTCTAGGAAGCACACGTTACCGGATGCCAACCTACACCATGTCTCTAAGACATCTGGAGAACCTCCACACACTCTTGCATCTCCGGCGCTGCCGCCCCTAAAGCACCTCTTCGTGCTTTGGTCTTATGCTCTGGACGCATGTCTTCTTGAACCAGTCTACTCTACGTCTTAAAGATACTTCGCAGGAGACCATTATACACTCTTGTACTTCCGTCGCTGCCTCCCTACAGAACATTTCCGTGCTTTGGATTAGCTCATGTCACCGAACACCAATCTATCCCCATACTCTTGAGATATCTTGCTGGAGGACTGTTATACATCCATGTTTCTTCTTCGCTGCCTCTCTACATAATCTTTCCGTACTTCGGAAAGCGCAGAGTATTCCAAGTCGATCTACACTATGTCGCTAAGATGCTTCGCAGAAGGAAAATTATATATTATTGTACTTCCGTCGCTGTCTCCCTACAGCATCTCTTCGTGCTTTAGGAAGCGCACTTTATTTCGTACTAATCTTTACTATATCTTAGCAATACTTTGCAGAACAACTATTGTATACTCTTAATTCTTTGTCGCTATCTTCTTGCAACACTTCTTTAAGCTTTAAGAAATATATATTATTCTAAGTTAATCTATTCTATATCTTAGAGATATTATATATTCTTAATTCTTTATTGTTGTTTTCTTGCAATATTTCTTCGAACTTTAAAAAACAAATATTATATCTTAGAGATATTATATATAAGAACTATAATATATTATTGTTTCTTTATTGCTTTTAACAATATCTTTATATACTTTTATTCTTTCTTTGTTTTCTATAATATCTTTTTATATTTAGAAAAAATATATTAATTTTAATTAAACTTATACTTTTAAAATACTTTATAATATAATTATAATACTAGTAAACTTTAAAATTTTATTAATAAAATTAAATATTTAAGTTAAAAATTATATTTAATTAGAATAAATTTTAATCTAATATAATTAGTAACTTTATAATTTAAATAATTAATTATAAACAAAGTTAATTATTAGTAAATTCTAGAATTTTATTATAAAAATAATAATAATATTTATAACTAAGATTTATTAGAATTAACAACTAGTAAAGTTAATAAAAAAAATTAGAATTAAATTTATATTATAACTAATTACTAGCAAAGTTAATTGCTAGTAAATTTTAGAATTTTTTAATAAAATAAATAATAATATTTAAGATTAAATTTATATTAGAATTAATTGTTAATAAACTTTAAAGTTATAAATAAAAAGAAAATTTAAGTAATAAATATATATTTGCTTAGAGTTAAGTTTTATTAATAATATTAACAACTAGTAAAGATTAAGAATTAAAGTTAAAAGTATAGTCTAGAACTTATTAGATTTGTAGATTAATCTAAAACAAACACAATAAGAGAGAGTTAATTGCTAAGAATTAATTGCTAAGAGTTAATTGCTAAGAGTTAATCGCTAAGAGTTAATTGCTAAGAGTTAATTGCTAAGAGTTAATCGCTAAGAGTTATAATATAGAGCGAAGAATTAGAATCGACAAACGCGCAAATATTATATATAGTTATTCGAACGCGCAATTAATCTACTTTAGAAGATTTGTGTTTACAATTAAGAATCGAATTTCGTCGAATCTATATAATAGAAAGTCTTTTTGCTATTATTGCGATAATCTTTTGTTCTTATATAGTTATTATAATATTGTTAGACTTGTATACGATATTGTGTATTTAACTATTGTTTTAATATTTTTTTTTTTTTGTATTTGCTCTTTTCTGTTGCTACTATTCTATATTATAGACACTACTACTTAAACAATCGACACTATTGTTTTTATCTATTAATTAGTTTTCTTTTCTTTCTTATTTTCTTTTAAACTAAATTGCATCTTATTAGTGCAAAAGAAAGTCTTGTACAATTTTTTGTATTGCTTTCTATATTTGAATCTCGAATATCTTAGTTTTTTAATAGCAAAATTCGACAATATTGCAATTTAAGATAGAAGCGTCAATTGCAAATTGCAATCGAATTGTATGCTATTAAAACAACTAAATTATTAAGTTTCTTAAAAATAGTATTAATCTATATATATATCAATTGACAAAGTTTGTCTATTTAATCTATAATTCTTTTATTTTAGTTAAGAAACAAATCGAACAATTGCTCTATATTGTTTTAATTGCAATCTCGAAATTCAAGAGATACAATTTCTCTATTAGCAATACTAACTTTATTGCAATTCTTCTAATTTAAAATATTTGTTCGATCTTGTCGATTGTCAAGCTTGCTACACTTGCTAAATTATAATTTTCTATTGTTAATTTTCTCTTAATTTTCTGTTTCTTTGTTAACAATTCTTATTTCTTCAAATTTTTTTTTCGATTTTCTATCGCTTTTATTATTTGCTCGCAAGAATAACTATTATTGTTAGTTTTTGTTTGTATTAATTGTTAACTTCTATTTTTTCTAAAATTGTCTATTGCAATCTGTTAGACATTTTTGTTTAACTACTATTATATAGCGCATTTCTATTGTATCTCTAATATTTGCTTTTCTATTGTTAAAATCGAAAAAAAAATATTCTTTTAAGTTTATTGATTTTGTCGAACAAGAGACAATTAAAAAGAAAGCACAACAAAAAATTAATATAAATAAAAGAGTTAGAATACAAACTTTTAGAGTCGAACAAATAGATTAAATTAACAAAAATTTGTTGCACAATTCTATTGTGTTCGATAACGCACTAATTTCTTTAGTTTTTTTTGTAGCAATTAATATTTTTGTCGAGAGTATATACGAGTTTGTTATTAATTTGTTCGATTCTATTTTATATTTGCTATTTTTTTTTAGTTTTTATAGTCTTTAATCTTTTTAAGAGCGCAAATATTTACAAATTGTTTTAAAAAAAATATTCTCTCTCGAAATCAATATTGTTATCGATAAGAAATTTCGATACTTCTTATATATTTAGAAGATCTTCAAGAAATCTTTTGCAACAATAATATTGTTCGAACTTCTATTTTTGTTTGCTTTCGAATTTTGTTTTTGCAATTTTTTCTTTTTATTGTTATTTGCGAAATTCAATTTCGACAATTGCAATTCTAAGTGTCTCTATTGCAATCAAGAGATATTCGAAATCTCTTTAATTGTCGATATTATTTGTTTTATCGAAATTATATCTTTTGTCTCTTCTTAACAATCTTGCTTTTTTACTCTTATACTAAAGAAAAATTATTCAATTATTAATTCGAGTTTAGCAATAAGTAGAAACAATATTGCTAAAATTAGTTTTTAATCTATTTAAGATATCGATTTTTGTATTGTATTTTTGTTTTATATTGTTTTGTCTACAAATTCTTTAGAATTAATTTTTTTTTTAAAACAAAGTTTGTCAAAATCGACAAATTGCTCAAAATTAAAAAGTTTTTTAAAAAAACAAAATATTCTAACATTTAATATTTCGACTCTGTTTTTTTGTTGCTATTTAGCAACAGTATTTCGCGTTATATCGAATTTTCTTCGATTTTTAATATATTTTTTCTATTTTTTATTATTGTTAAAATTGCAAGTTCGAAATTTAATATTTTGTTTTTTAGATCGAATTTCTATATCTATATTTTTTTGTAAAATACTTAAAATTTTTTTGTTCTTAATTGAAGTTAGACTCGATATTTTGTATTTACTATTCTATTATTGTTGTTTATGCAAAAAGTACTATTTTAAATCGAAAATCTTTCAAATTTACAAAAAACAATTGAAAACAAATATTTCAAAACTATTATAGCTGTTTCGAGTAACTATCTTTCTAATTATTTTAGAACAAATTTTAAAGTTGCAAACAATCTAATTGTTTGTTTTGCTACAACGCGTTAATTTGTGCTTTCTATTTTCAAATATTCTATTTTAAGTTTCAATATTGTGTTTTTCAAAAATCAATTTTCTCTTTCTATTTTTTGTTTCTCTATTTAGTCAATTTTATCTCTTGCTATTGTCGAGCTCTCTTTTTTGAGATCGAAGTTTTTCTGTCGAGTTGTTGTTGTTTGTAAAAACGTTCTCAAGATTTATCGATATAGTATTCTATTATTAATTTTTTCTCTAATTTAGATATTAATATACTCTAGACAATTAACAACAATAGTTTAATTGTGTTTTTTAAACAAACGTTTTAAGTCGTATATTCTGTTGTTGTTGCTAAATATTTATTAAATATTACTCAAAAATATAGAAGCAATATTAATATCAAAAGTCGAACTTCAATAATATATAGATAGAATAGAGATAAAATCTTTGATATTTTTGAACATTTTTGCAAATATTTTAGCAAAACATTGTTCTCTCTATAGATTTTATCAAATATCGACTTTTTCTTCTATATTATCGATAATATTAATATAGAAAATCGAAAATTGTTTGCAAATAGTATCGACTGCAATATTTGTTATTTGTTATTTTTTCTATTGTTGTTTATTAACAAACAAAGAGTTTTATTGCTAACAAATAGAGAAAAAAACAATCTATCTCTATGCAATAACAATTTATTCAAATTGTTTAGTCGATCTTGTTTGTTAGATTGCAAATATAGCAACGCATTCTCTTTAGATATAGAAAACAATTTTATTTCTATTAAAAATTATAATTTTTTGTCTTAGTCTCGACAAAGACATTAAAGAAACGCAAGAATTTGTTTAGATTTCTACAATATTGTTTAATCGAAAAACAAAATCAACTATATATTATTAATTATCTCTGCTAATTTTTGTTATTTTTCGATCGCTTTCTACTTCTATATTAATTCTATAATTGCTTTTTTGCTATTAGCTACAAATAATATTTGAATCTATATTGCAAACAATACTATTGTCTAGATCTTTATCTCTAGTTGCAATTGCAATAAATTTGCATTTATATTTTAAACTAATATCTATTTATTTGTTAATAGAGTATTTCGATGCGCAAAAACTCTTTAATTCTTCTTCGAATATTCTATTTTTGCAAAAAATAATTAATTATTTTTGATATTTGATATTTCGAAAGTAGATTTTACAACAATTGTGCAATCTCTTATATTTGCGTTATTCTCTCTCTCGCGATAGATTTAGCAATAACTATATAGCGATAAATTGACGCGCTTTGTTGATCGACAACTGCATTAAAAAGCTAAACTTTGTTAAATCGAAAACTTAATTTCTAATAACAAATATTTTCAATTGCTATATTCTTTGTCGATTCTAAAATACAAACAATTTTGTTGTATAGATTGCTACGCTTTTTGTTATATATAGCAATTTTTAGTTTTTCTATTTTTCGTCTTTTTTTTTTCGAAACAAAGAGAATCTCAAGATTCTAATTAACAATTTTGCAATATATTAGACAAAATAGCTTTGTCTAGAATAGAAATCAAACAATAGAGTTTAAAACTACAATATCTATTTTTTTTTTTTTTTATATAACTTGAAAAGCCAATTTATTTATTTATATTAAGAAATTTTTTTAATATATTTGATACAACAACTGTGTTTTGTCTGCTCTTTGTCGATATAATTGCAGTACTATAATTTTGCAACACTATTTTTTCAACTTCGACAATATTTTGAATTACGCATATATGCAAGAAGAGATATTTATAAAGAGCATTAATTATAGTATAAAGCTACAATATTTTGTTTCAATCGAGAATTTAAAAATATTCTAAATCGAGCTTAAAGCTTTTGTTAATTAAACAAAACTTTTCAAAAATTCTATTCTGCTTTTGCAAGACTTCGATCAAAAAATTTATTTTTAACAATTTTTTTTTTTAAAACTTGTAAAGTCTTTGTTCAATATTTTCAATATTAATTTAATATTTTTCCAACAAAAATATTTGTTGTCTAAATTAATTATAGTATCGAGAATTCTTTTTATAGTTTTGACAACTTTTTATATTTTAATATTACTCTAATTTGAAAAGTTTTTTATCTTGATTATTGAAAAAAGTAGTTTTAAAATACTTTTATCTCTTGCGACAACTTACAATACTTTAAAGCAAAATATTCTTTTATATTTATCAATACAAGCTTAGATAGCAATTTCGATCTCTTCTACAACAATTTTTTGCGCATTTACAGAAAATAGATTAGCTACAAAAAATATTAGATACTAAAATATTTTTAATACAATTTTTAGCAAATTAACGTTTTTTTCAACATCTATCTAGAAATTATTTTATTTTTCAACAATATACTTTAGCGACTGCACAAAATCAATTGCAAAAGAAATTGTATCTTTTATTATTTCGATATTGTAGTTCGACTCTCTCTCGAATCTTATTTTGTTAAAATTTTAGATTTAGTATTCTATTTTTACGATTTGAAGAATTGTTTTATTAATTAGTTAAACAAAATCAAAAGATGTATTGCAAATATATTAAAAAGAGATCTTAAACTCAACTTTTTTTACAATTTTTATTAAAAATATTGATAGACTCTAAACTTATAACAAATATAGATTCTATTCGAAAAATCTCTTGAAATTAATTTTGTAATTTTTTGAACAACTGTTACAATTCGCAATAAAAATATTTTCTTTTTAATTGATATTTTTTACTTATTTTTTGTCTCGATTAAATATTGTTTGTACTTTATTCTTTTAATTGTCGAGACAATAGTATTTATATTTGTTAATATCAATTAATAGTTTCTTTCTCTTAAAATACTTGTTACTTAATATTATTCGAACACAAACTATCTTAAGTCTATATTGTCAAAGTAGCAACAACAATATTCTATTATAGTTAACGCTTTTGTGCAAATACTGTAGTTTATTTTCGACAATATTGTTTTTACGCAATATAGCAAACTATACAAAAAAAACTATATTATTTGCTTTTGTTGCTATTGGAATCTTAACTACAAAGATAGCGTAATTTGTTATAAATTGTTGTAATTATTAATCGACTTTGTTGATTAAATTATATTTTTTGTTTTTTACAATACAATTTTTGCGCAATTCGATTTTGCTTATAACACTATTTAAGATTACTTTCGAATTAATTGCAATATTATAAATATTGTTAGACAATATAAGTTTTTGCTCTATAATTTCGAAAAAATAATATAGATTGTGCGCGAAGATCTTGACACAAAAAATACAATTATTGCTATTGCTATATAAAAGCTTTTCGCGACTATTGAAACTTAGTTTGTAATTCAAAATTATATTCAAAAAATTCTTGTTTTGTTTTAGAAACGTTACTTCTACAAACAATTTTAAAAAACTCGATTTTAAATAGTGTTTCGAACTTGATTGTTGCTAGATAAGTTTGACAAACTATATAGTTTTTTGCATTTTCTAATATTTAAGTTTTTTCTTTTTCGATTGCGTATTTTCTTTGTTTGCAATTACGCAAATATCGAATTGCAAAACAAAAACTTCTTTATTCTAAATTAATACTATTGTAGCGACAAATAGACTAATTGAATTAGAATTTTTTTTGTATAGAGATTAAACAAGCTGTCTAACAAATACAAGAAAAAATAAAATATCTTGAAATTCCAAGTTTTATTGCAGTACTTCTATTTTATTGTTAGCAAAATTTTGAAAACGCTATCTACTTAGAAATTTCTTTGCATTTTTTATTAACAATTTATTGCAATACTTTTTTTAATTTCTATCTACAACAAGAATTATTTTTTTACAATATTAAAGATTAAAAGCAACAACAAAAGCAAGCGTTTTTAGGAAATTATTGCTATAAATTAACTGAAAAAAATTAATTAACTAATATTTAATTTTTTTGTAAATAAGTTCGAACAATATCGAGATCTTATTGTATTTCTAAATAGAAACTTAATTACAATCGAGAACTATTGTTTTCGACGCAAAATGCAGCTTATTATTTTCGCAAACATACTTATTGTCGACAACAAATATTGTATTGCTTTCAAATAATTTGTCAATTCGAAAAATTTCTATTGCAATATATTTCTAATAGTTGTTTATAACTTTAATATAAATCTTAAGATCTAACTTCAAGCTTCTTAGATAGACAACAATATATTCGAAATTAGCAAATTTGATAACAATAAAAAATAACGTTTCTTTTATACTTTTTTTAAGAGATTAGCTGAAATAGAAATAGTTTGTAGACAATATTTAGATTTTGTTAGTATTTTTGAAAATTTATATATATGTAGTTATTTTTTTTGCTTGTTATTTTTGTATATTGTAGCGCAACTTTAGATTAGCTTAGACAATTTATTTTTTTGCAATAGCTAAATATTAGATATCTTTAATTGTAAAATTGATAATTTTGTTTATTTGTATTTGATTGTTAAACTTAGAGTATCTATCTTAATCTTATCTTAAGTCTAAAAATTGCAAACAATTTTTTTTGTATCTCGATAGATTGATTGTTTTTTTAGCGCTTTTATATATATTTTGATATATAATAATTTCGACAAATTGATTGATTTTTTATCGAATTGCGCAACACTAAAGTTTGCAATACAATTAACTTCGAACTTAATATATTTCTCGACTCTTTTTTTATTCTATTTGCGAATTATAGTTACAGTAATCGACAATAAATTCAAGACAAAATTCTTTGTCTAAACAAGCTGTAATTTGTATTTGTTATTGATAATAAATAAATAGATTGTTAAAAATTTACAAATATTATATTAAGTATTTCGACTTTTCAAATAAGATAGTAATTTAAACAACAACTTAATTATTAATTTCTCGATTGTTTTTGCAAATCTATATTGTTGTTTTTCTAATTATTGTTTTAGTATTACGATTCGACAATAAAATAATTTATAAAGTTTTTAGCTTTTAGTTAAAGTCTACTATATTAAATTATCGCGTCTTAATATTATATTTATTGTCTATTAGAGTTTTAGTTAGAATTGAGCTATCTATATTTATAAATATACTAGCTCAAAACAAGCAAAATATTTAGTGCGATTAATTTTTAGACGTCAATTTATAGTTAACAATTTATCGATTTTGAAAAAGATTGCAATTAATTGCAAAAAACTTAAAATTTATTTTTCTATACAATTAGTACTTGAGCTCTAAAGTATTTCAAATCGATATAGTATTGTTTATTAATATATTTTGCCAAAATGTTGTAGTCGAAATAGAGCAATATATTTAATACGCGTATAATATAGAAATCTTAAGTAGTCTATTTGTCTCTAATACTCTTTTTGCGTTGCTAAATAGTTTAGATTAACAATTTTGTTTTCTATTTTAAACAAAAAAATCAAGTGTCTTAGATTTCGATTGTACAACATTTTCAAATTATATTAAATTATAATAACTTTATATTAATTAACAACTTTTATTCTTCTTTTATTTTTTCAATATTTTTGTTTATTGTATTAATATAAGTTTGTTGCAATACAAGTTGTTTGTAGACAATTGCAATCTATCGAATTAATTAAAAAGCAATTACAAAGATTGCATCTTCGACTTCTTTATATAAAGTAAAAAGTCGAAATATCAAGATTTCAAAAACAAATATTGCAAATTCCAAATATTGTTGTTCGAGCACAAAAAGTGCCAAAAATCAATAGTTAAGAAATCTATAAAAATAGTAGATTTTTCTCGATACATTTTTGATAGATCTCTATACAATATAGACAAATTAATTTTTTGATTTTGTAAAATCTATAATTGATTTTCGATTCTTTGTTGCTCAAATTTAGCAATACTAGCAAAATAGAATTTAATATTAATTTAATACAAAGATTTCGTTTTTTTATTCTATTCTACTCTATAAACTTTTTAGAATTTTATATTGTTTTAAAAACAACAAAAATTAACTGCAAACAATATTTTGTTCTCAATACAATCTAGTATTAGAATTTCAAATTATTCTCGATTGCGTTCTTGTTTTCTTCTAAATTTGCAATTATTTGCAACTTATATTATCTCTTTTACTTTTTGTTGACTTTTGCTCGTTTCTATGTTTGCGTTAATTGTTCTGCTTTACTAATTATACTAATATACGTCAAATTATAGTTGCAACTCTCTATTATTTAAAATTACAAATTTTGTTCAAACAATTTTTTGATTATTTTATCTAAACTTCTAATAATATTTCGATCTAATCTTGAATAATTTCGCATTAAATAAAAATTGCGATTTGCAAACAATTTTTGTTTCGAATATTTGTATTTTAAACTAATTTTGTAATTTACAAACAATTTTTGTTTTAATATTTCGAAAACACAAGCTAGATAATGTTGTTGCGACGTTAATTGTTAAAATTGTATATATAAGCAAATTAGTATTGTCGAAAAGAAACAAATTTATTGTTACTGCTTAAAATCTAAAGATACTGAAAAAGAAAGCTTTGTATAAGAATTTTCGAAATATTTTTGTAATTAATATAAGTCTCGAAATTAATAGATAGATATTGTTCGAATATTTCGAATTGCTAAATATTAATATTCTATACAATATTATTTTGAAAAACAACAATAAAATCAAGAAGATTCTACAACTATAGTAGAAAAGTTGGCAATACAACTTTTTTGTTAAGAGTATCAAATTCTTAAAACGTTAACTCTCGAACAAAATTTTTGTATAGCTCGAAAATCGAAATATCAAAATAGATTTTTTTTTATATATTTTATTTTTTTTCGATATCGAATTACATACTATTTTTAGCAACAATTAAAAATACTATTTCTAAATAGTTACAATATTTTAAGTATTCTATTTTAATCCAAAAATTGTTGTAGATGCAATAGCAAAAACAACACAAAATACAATTGTTGCTATTTTGTATATTTTAGTATCGAAGATGCTAGACAAATTCTATAACTATATTTCGAAAAATTAATACAAAGTCTTTAACATACTACAATATAATTGGCGATATAGCTTGAAAAAATCTAGTATTGATATTACGCGTTTTTAAAATATTTTTGCTTAAATATTTGTCTATTTGATTTCGATCAAAATAGAGATTGAATTGATTTGCAAACTATTCGATATTTCGACAATTAAGCAGACAATCTATCTATATATTAACTATCTATATATAAATACGAAAAATAATTAGTTTGCAACAGTTCTATAGAAGAAAAAACAAAGATTAAGAGTTATCGATCTACAAATAAAAATATAGAATTTTGTTGTTTCTTAAAATATTGTCGCGCAAATTAGACAAGAGTTTGACAATATTTTTAAAAAATTTCAAAAATTTTTTATCAAAAATATTGCTATTGTAATTTTCAATCTAAAATAAGTAGATTTGCGCAACTTTTGTTCAATTATAATAGTCGAGAAATACACAAAAGTAATCGAACTAATTAGTACAAAAATATAGATATTGTTTTTTCTTTTGTTAGTCGATAGCGTTAACATTGTTTCGACTATTGTCGAAGTCGATATTTAGACAACTATTGCTATAAAATAGTTATACAACAATTTTGCATTTGATATTTTTATTTGTATTGTTAACAAAAAGATTCTCGACCAAAACGCTCAAATTATTGATTAAATTTGTTGCTATTTTTGAAAATTGCAAACAATATTAAACACAATAATTGCGATTGCTTTCAAATATAGCAAAACTTGTATTGTTTTCTATTTTAATTTTGTTAAATCTTTTTTTTTCGAAACGTTTTTCGAGCAAAATATTGCTATTTTGTTAGAACTATTTCGATCAATTGTCGACTTCGATTCTAACAGCAACTATAATCTCAATTACAATAACGTTCTTGTTGCAAAAATTACAATATTACTTAAAATTTTAATACTTAAATCTATTAGATATACTTTAAAAGTGTATCAAGTTGTTTTTGTAATATAAATATATTAAATCGAACAATTGCTAGATAAATAAATATTATACAATAATATAGATTTAGACAAGATTGTAGTTGTACTATTTTTTACAATTCTTATAATTTTGAAAAAAAAAATTTCGATATTCGAAAAATACAAATTGTCTATAGACAATTTGCGTCTCTTTAATTTTTCTACAACAAACAAATTTGTATTTAAAAATAGTTACAAACTATTTATAAACAATATTTGCTTTTGTTTGTTTTTAATATTTGATAAAATAGTTAAAAATATTGAAATAAAAGAAATTAAGAAGAATTTGAGCAATAGTATAAATAAATATTAGTTGTCGATTCTTTTATCAATAGATAAAACTTCTAACAATAATTTAAAGTTTAGATTGAAAAAGTATTTCTATAAGAAATATCTAAAAATAACGCAACAACTTAGTTGACAAATCTATTGCTCTATTTTGATTGTAGTTCTCTTAACTACTATACAAGTATATAAAAAAAAAATTTAGAACTATTTTTCTATTTTGTGTTTCAAATACTTTGTTAATTGTTGTAATATTAACAACTATTTGAATCGACAATATACGCTCAAAATACAACTAAGAAATTTTTTGCAATATATATTCGATTTGTCGAACAATTTATCGACTCTATTCTATATTGTTTTTATATTCTATATTATTTAATTGTATTGTTGTTTTTTCTATTTGCAAAAGTATATAGATCTTAAACGCGTTTATATTAAAACAAAATATCGAAAGTATCGAAATATTACTAATAAGAAAAAAAATACTATCGAGAATCTTAATAATATTAAGATTTTCGATATAGATATTTTAAATATAGTTTAGTATAGATATTTTGACGTCTTTGAACGCGTTATTTGTAACAAAATTTAAAAGTTCAAGTATTTTAATACTTTTGTTTACAAGAGTATCAAGAATCTCGCGATATCTTTTACTAATTTGCTAACAACTACATTTATGTTTAACAAATTAAACAATTTTGAAGATCTACTCGATTTTCTCTATAACAAGAACTAAATTTGCTTTAATCTCGAAAACAATATTTCGACTCTTATTAAGTATAAAATTGTTTTTTAAAAAATGTAGCGCTCTCTACTAATTGTCGCAAATTTGTCGATATATTGTTAATTTCTTGATTCGCAAACGTTTTACAAACACGTTATATTGTCGATAATCGATAAGCAAATCGATTTAGATATAGTTAGCAAGCTGCTTTTTCCGATTTTTACGCTCTTTTATATATATCGAACATTTGTTTTAGTTATTTTCAATATTAACAATTGTTTCGTCTATATTAATTAGAATCTTCTATATAGCAAATAATACTATATAAAACTACAGTTAAGCATTAGAAAGATAGTCAAGTATCTCTACGTCTATTAGCAAATCGCTAGCACTTTTAGCAAAAACTACAACAAAAAAAAGAAAACAACTCTTAAAAACTTTGTCGATTATTGTTGTTTCTATTATATAATAGTATTGTTCGAGCTCGACTATTTTTATTAAACAAAAAAGATCTCTAGAACAACAAAAAATATTGTTGTATAATATAAAAAATTTTGTAATCTCAATATTATTTATTACTATTAAATAATTCGCGTTTTTGTTCAATATTTCAATTCGATCTTTTATTAGAATCTTGCTATCTATATTGCGTATTTTTTTGTTAAGCTTCAATTCTTGACAAATCTTATGCATTATATATATATTCTTAATAGTTGCAAGTTTTTTATATTTTGCAATTAACTCTTAACACAATAATTGATAAAGTTTTATTTCGTTAATCTCGAATACAATATGCTTGATATTCGAAACAATTACAAAATTACAAAGCAAAAAACTATTGTCGATACGTTTAACAATATCTATAGTTTTGTTAATATTTTTGTTACGTTTTCTCGTATTTTGTTTACAAGCTACAATTTGCAACTCAACTATAGCAATTGTTGCTTCTTCGATATTTTTAGTCAAATTTAGATTGCGCTTTAAAGTAGCGATTATATTTTGTATATAAAATAGACTTAACTATATTTTATCTAAATAATTATTGTCGATTATATATATAATTAGATAATTTAGACTATTGCTATTAGAAAATAGATTGAAATTATTGCAAAACAAAGCAATATAACTGTTATACAAAAGAAAATTGATCAATAGCGATTCGACAATTTAAACAAAATAAATAACAATAGCAATCTTTATAACAATATATTTGTGCGAATACAAATACTTAGTCTTAAGTGCGAAAATTTGTATATTTAGCAATTCGATCAAAATTTTTTTTGCAAAAAGTAAATTAATATTTAGAATTTATACACTAAAAATAGTTTTTTTGTCGAAGTTAAATTTCGCAAGAAACTCGATTTTAAGAAGTTGCATTTGTTGCAAAAAGTATTAATCTTCAAATTACAAATATATTTAACAAATAGATTTTCTACTTTTTTGATAAAAATAGTTTGCAAACAATCTTTTTTAATATATTTTGTTGTACTAATCTCGATTTTAGACAAGCTAATATAAATCGAGAACAAACAATTAAAGCGAAAAAAAATTAAAAATAGATATATTGACAACTACAAATCTATAGTTTGTATATAGTTAAAAGACAAAAGCAATACACAAAATATCGAAAGTAGTATATCGAATTACAAAAACAATATACAAAAGAAAAATATACAAACAAATAATAAATTGACGAGAAAATTGTCTGCAAACAATTTGTATATATATTCGATACTAACAAATTTTTTGCAAATAGAAACAAAGATATTAACTTTAATATTAAAAATTAAAATAAAGTTGAAAATAAACTTGAAGTTGCAAATAAAGATAAACTTAAAAATAAATTTGAAAATTTTAATAAAAATAAAAATAAAAAAGATAAAAACAAAAATATAGATAGTAATAATAATAACAATTTAAGAACAAAGTAGTCTCTTTTGTCAAAATCGAATTTATTAATTGATAAAATTTTTTGTCTTTTTTAACTTTATAGCTCTCTTAATAGCTCTTTGTCTATTTTTAAGACTTCGAAAAAGATAAAAAAAACTACTAATATAGAAATCTTTGCGTTATATTATAGTTTTGCTTTCAAGTTGCTATCAATTATTAATATTAAATCTACTACAATTAATTCTTTGTCTATAGTTATTGCATTCTTAAGATTAATAATTTGCTCTATTACTTGAACAACAACACAAAAAAGTTCAAAGTTAATCGAGAGAGCTTTCTAATATATTTAAATATAAATAGCAAATTTGTATTTTTCTTTGCGACAATCTAGTTGTTGTCTTTTTTGTTTTTAATACTTAGAACTTTTGTCTCTTTTATATTTTTTATTTTCGAGTTTCTATGTGTCTTGTCTATATATAGACAACAATCTTTATTTTTTGTATAACTAAATATCAATATATTAACTTCTAGTTTTTATATTAATTTATCTATTGTGTCTTAGAGTAGTTGCAGTAGAAATTCAAAATATTCGATTTCTAAAATCGCAAATTTTGAATTTTCTAAAAAATACTGTTACAATATTAATCTATTTTAGACTCTAAATTATTATTGTATTTTTACAAATAGATATTGTCAAGTTCTCGATACAGTTATTCAATTCGTTTATTATACTTTTATTCCAATATATAAGTAAACGAATTCTAGACATTTATAGATATATTAATTGATAAACGCTTGATATTTATAGTATTTAGAAGTGATTTACTTTAATAGATAGCTATTTAAACTAGCAGAAAATCTATTTAATATTATCAAATATTTATAGCAAAACTATTTGTTTCTTGTAATATACTATATTCTGTCTTTTAGAATTATTGATTACTATCTATATCGATTTTAGTTTTAGACAATAGAAATTATCTATAGATAGTTTTTGCTTTTTTAATATTAGTTTTTGTAGAGTTGCAACAATAATATTTGTGCAACAGTTAAAATTCTTTCTACAGCTCGATATTATCGATAAATAATTTCAAGCACGTTTGCGAAACATATACAATTAGATTTTTCTCGATATAATTTGCGTATACTATATATTTGACAACAACTCTTTATATATTATTTTTTCAAATTGTATTTAAATATAAATCTTTTTTATTTATCTAGTCTTTTCTAATTTTAGACTATCTTTTCTTACTTGTATTCTTGTACATTTGTAAACAAGAAAAACTGCTTGAATTAAACAAATGCGTTTAATTTAAAAAATTAGAAAAAAAATATACAAGACAGAGTTTTCGAAATCTATACAAAAAAAGATATCTAAACTCTTGATTGCTATTATAGACAAAACATTTCGACAAAATCTATACAAATAGAGCAATTTAGCTCTCGCTCGCAATAGTAAACTAGAAAAGATATTCAAGCAAAACTTATATAAATAACGCAATTTTGTTTTTGTCTATATAGATAGAACGTTGTCTAAGAGATATATATGTCGACAAAAAAAAAACTACTGTAGATTCTTCTCGAATTTCTGCTGTTATATTATTGCGACAAATTAAAATTAATCGAAAACAATAGTCGATATTTTATAATTGTAGTTAAATCAAAAGTAGACTAAGAACTACTAATGTAGTTTTTCTAATAGATTTATTGCTATCAAAAACTACTATACTAATATATAGACAACAACGTGTCGCTTCTCTAATAGCATATTATATACAACAACGATCGCAATTATATCGAATACTAACTAAACTATCTATTTTGGCATCGCTAATATATTTTCGCGAGCAAAAGATACTAAATTAATATTTATATAGCAACTTGTAAAGTAAATTTCTAGATTCTATACTATTAAGATATATTTTATAGAAATAATAGTTAAACAAGTTTTGTTACAAACGTCAATTTTAATATTGATATATAATCTTGTATTTGTGTCGAGAATTGCTATAAAAATTGTTCTAAAATAACTTTCTCTCTTTGACAAAGATTTGTAATTAGAGAGAGTTATATATTTGATTTCTATTATTAATTGAGCGTGTTTATTTTTTCTTGAAAATCAATATATAACTATTATTATAGTTTGTAGTATTAACTATTACTCTTGTTTCTTTTTTATCGACAATAATAACAATCAAATTATTAGCAAAATAATATTTGATTTGATCAAAGATACTACGCAAGACATATTTAAAGAATTAAATGTTAAAACAATTCTTCGATATATATATATATATAATTCTATATATATATAGTTATTTTGAGCGAAAATAAAATCGACTTGTTGACTAGTATTTGTATAGTTATTGTTGTTGTACTAAATACACGCAAACATTAATTGTCGAAACAGTAATTAATAGCAAATAAGAAAACATTTGTATTACAAATGTCGAAGTGCTTAATACTAAAAAAATTTTTTAGAGAAATTAGTTTAATTTGTTTGTTTAATTTTGACGAACTTCTTCGACATATTGAGCAAATCTTAAAATTCTACAATATTTTAAAATATATTGTCGAGACAGTTGTATCGAGCAAATCTTAGAATTTTGCAATATTTTTAAAATATATTGTCGAAAAACAGTAATTGAGCAAGTTTTGTCAATTCAACTATTTATATTGTCTAAAGTTTCGAGTTTAGACTTAATATTATTAATAAAATATTATATATAAGTTGTTTGTAGACAATTTTCTCGCTATTTGAGTTAGCTATAATTAGCGACAAATATATTATATATTACTGAATTTATCAATTATATTTATATTTTTTCTAAAATTTAGATATTTGGAAATTGTTATAATTGATAGCAGATACTATTACAGTTGTTTTTTTAATCAACAATAATAGCAATAGAATTATCGACAAAACAATATTTAGCTCGATATAAAATATTAAGCGAGATAGATTTATTTGCTTAAATGTTGAAACAATCTCTCGATATATATATATATATAGTTATCTTTAGAGAGATTGTCTTGTTAGTTAGAGGCGACATATTTACTATACAAAACATATATATGTATTGATTAACAAGACAATAACTAATAGCAAATAGAAAAACACTTGTATTGCAAGTGTCGAGACATTTGCAAAAATTGCTTTGTCTTAAAAATAATTGATTTGCTTTTAAACAATTAGAATCAATAATTGTTAGTTTTCGAATAATTAGTGCGTCGATAGATAGTGTTTGTTTTAATATTAATAACAACAATATTAGACTTTGTTCTATATTAAAGAAAGTCAAAAAATCGAAACGTATAAATATTAAACAAGACAAAAATATAAATCGACACTAGTTAAAGAGATCGATATCGGAGATAGATTTTTTTTTCGAAAATAGCTATTATCAAAATCCGACTAAAGCAATAGTAAACTAGACTAATTATTAAGTACAAATATTCTCAATTTCTAATATTAATAAAGATAGTCGAATTAATCTATAAATAGCAACAAAAGTTTAAAATCAAAATTGTTGCTATTAAGAACAATCGAGAAAAAAATTGTTTGTAGAGAATTTTTGTTTCAATTATTGTTTGTTTTAGATTAAGAACTATAGTATATATATTTGATTTTATTTGTTGTTTTTGTTGTAGCAACTCTTGTTCAAAAAAGTATTTTTATTTTTATTCGATTCTTTTTTTCTTCTTGTGTTTACTTTTTAGCACGAATTTTCTTTTGTATATTTTATATATTTTGTTATATATTTGTTTGTTGCTATTATAATAGCAATACTTAAAAAAAAGAAAATATACTAAAAGAATCAAAACAAATATCGAAATTAAGTCGAACAATATTGTGTTCGATAAAAATATTCTAAACAATAAAACAAAAAATAGTTTAAAAATATTAACTAATCAAAATATCTCAAAAAACAAATAAGATATATTGAACAAAATATATAGCTAAAATATTTTCAAAACAATTTCGAGCAAAAAACTAATTGTTTTTAGTATTTTTCGATTCAAATCGATATTTATATCGATAAAGTTTCTAGAAATACAAATTAATATTAATTGCAAAAATAATAGATTTCGCGATTATATCTAGAGACTAAAATATTATTAATACAAGAATTGTATCGAATTTTCGATAGATTACAAACTTGCACTAAAATAGTATAATTTGTAATATTGACAAAAAATACTATAAGAGATACAATCTATCTTAATGCTGTCGCAATACTATTAGTTAAATTGATTATATAATTGTTTTTACTGCTTGCATTCTAGAATTCTATTAAATAGTTTGATAAATATAGATTGCAATAAAATAGAGAGAAAATAGTTAATCGAAATTGCAAAAGACTCTCTAGACTATTGCAAAATTAGAATAGAAATAAAACAAGATAGATTTAAGTTGATATTTGCTCAAATAGCTCGATATTAAAAACAAATTTCTTTTTTCGAAAACAATTGCTATTAAAACTCGATTAAAATAATTTCGAATCGATTTGATTTTTGCAATATTCGAACGCTTTCGATATTTTGTGTTAACAAACATAGTTGAAGAAATTCGTAAATAGCAATAGACAATTGATATCGACACTTAAAATTGCAAAAAACAATTTAAGTAAAAGTTGTCTATAGAGAATTTGCTCTCGATTGTTATTTGCTACAAATATATTATATACTATACGAAAATAGAAATTCTCGATAAATTACAAACTTGCTTTAGTATTGTCGATTTCGATAGTTTTTAATCTAGCTAATTGTGTTGTACTTCGTAAAACTGCTATAGTTAGCAAATTTATCAATAATCGAAGACAAGATTGTTGTAGCTAAAAGATAGAAAAACAATAATCGAATTAATTATCGAAAATATTACAAATTAAATTACAGATTTTTTTGTTTTATAATATATAGATTATCAAAAACTTTACAAGTCGAATTACTCGATAGAATATATAAATACAATTAGAAAAATCTATCTATATTTTAAATATAGAACTTGATTTTGTATCAAATATAAATTGTTGTTGTTACAATTGTTTGTAGACAATCTTCTCTCTATATATACTAGTTAATAAAAATTGTTTCTATTATTTGTTTTGCTTCTTGTTGCAATTTTGTCAAAAAACAAAAATAGAAAAGTTTTTTGCTCGAGATCGATAGTAGTAAATTAGTTTTCGCTAATAATAGATTAGAGTAAAAAATTAATCAAAATAGAAAAAAAAATATATTGATAGATTCTCTATAGACAAGCTATTTTTGTTTGCAAGATTAATCAACAATTCGAGAAACAAGACAACAATAATACAAAAATTCTTGACTAATATAAATGCTAAATATTGAAATTATATTGTTAGATAAATAAAAGAAGTAAATATAATAATATAAAGAAAATATTTGATTAATCGATAATAAGAGCTTGTTAAGTTTTGTTAGTATATTCGAGTCTTTTGCAATATGTTTCGCTTTTTGTTTTAATCAATTATCTATAGCAAATAAATACAAATAGATTACAATAAAAAAGAAATATAATTTGCAATATTTTATAACTCTAAGTTATATTAAATAATATTAATTAATTTTTGTTTTTGCTATAAAATCTTCTTTTTATTTTTCTACTTAAGTTGTTTAATCGTGTAATAGAGAATTCGAGAGAAACAAAAACTGCAAACGCAAAACTTCGAATCTAAAAAAAACAAATATATAATATATATTAATAGACAAAAATAAAAGCAGATTTAATTGTTTTATTAACAAGATTCTAAAATCTCTATATTGTTAAGATTGCTTTCGAACTATATTTAAATTGCTTGCTTTTACAAATATTAACTATATAACAAAATAAATAGAGAATTTTTTTAGATTTATCTTGTTTGTTGCAATTCTCGATTATATATTTTATCGAATTTAGTTTATCTAAGTTTACTACTTTTGTCAATCAATTCGCAAATAATCTTGATTTATACTATGTTTTTGCAACAATAGTAGAGAAAAATATCTTTGCTTACTTTTGATATTACAACTTAAGTTTAAAAACTATCTAGATTCGAGATTTTTGAACTTGTATAGAAAATTTAAACTAATTCGATAGTTGATAGAAAATAAATCGACAATTGCGCCAATACATTAAAGAATCTTTGAAATATATTATAATTGCTAAACTAAATCTAAATAATATTAATAATCGAATAATAGATAGAAGATCGAGAATTGTTTATATAGTACAATTCTAAAAAATACTTTTGTTCAATTATACTTATTGTTTTTAACAAATCTCTTACTTTTAATTTTTGTAAATTGTAGATCTTTTCAAACGTAGAACAAAATTGCTAAAAGTATTTGTAGTATATTGTCAACAATATTAGATATTTTGTTAGAATCAAAAAATAGTATTATATTATAATACAACAAGTTCTTGAATTTGCAAACGCTTGTTAATCAATACTATTTGTTCAAATTTCGCAATCTTCTCTTTTGTTCTTGTTGATCGAAAAAGTAGAGAATACGCTATTTATAATAGAAAGTACGAACGCAAGTTTATTGCTTACAAAAGATAATTAATTGTTTTTCGCGTTATTGTATAATATTAAATTTGCAAATTAGTTAATTTTTACAATCGAGCATTTAATTTAAACTGCATAGTTAAGTTCTCGATTACAAAATACAAAAACTATACTTGAAAACATAGACTTTAATAGACAATATAAATTCGATATTGTCTAATTAATAATCTAAATTAATCTAATCGAAATTTAGTTAAATCTACTATTTCTAAAAGAAACTACAATAAATTTGTTCAAGACTCTAGCAAGTTTTGCGTTCAAAAAAGAAAAAAAGTTAAATTTAAATTAAATATAAAGAGTCTATTTGCTAGAAGTTATCTTAAGAGAAGATTGAGATCAAATAGATTGTTGCAATTAATAAAAATATAGAAATATATAGACTAATTGTGTTAAGTTAAATCGATTCTAAAAGTTAAAATACTTTAGACAAAATTTAGTTTTGTATCGAATATAAATTGTTATTGTTGCAATTATTTGTAGATAATCTTTTTTTTATATATATTAGTTAACAAAAATTGTTTTTGTTATTTGTTTTGTTTCTTATTGCAATTTTGTTAAAAGACAAAGATAAAAAAGTTTTTTGTTCGAGATTAATAATAGCAAATTAATTTTTGTTAATAATAAATTAGAATAGAAGATTAATTTAAAAAAAAAAAATATATTAATAAATTTTCTATAAGCAAGCTATCTTTGTTTGCAAAATTAATTAATAATTCGAAAAACAAAACAACAATAATACGAAAATCTTTAATTAATATAAATGCTAAATATTAAAATTATACTATTAGA
>JAABUL010002343.1_pt1 | contig 31714 bp, 28 predicted proteins | sample 5559151 | NCBI WGS metagenome assembly JAABUL01 (sample SAMN10711876, study PRJNA513368) | rock metagenome | isolation source: Antarctica rocks | place: Antarctica: Victoria Land, Pudding Butte sud
TCCTCGCGCAGTAACTCCTGCACGATGCGGGCCTTGTAGGCGGAACTGTATTGTTGTCTCATCGTGGTCTAGTCTACCACCTCTAAGCGCCCCCTTTCACTGTCCAGGTTCCTGGGTCCACTATATTGGCCAGATCGAATACCAGTTCCTGCCCACCTTCGAGGCGCAGAACGGCCTGCTCGACCTGGCTCCGTACGGCGCCGCCTCCTACAAGAACGACTTCGTGCCGTGGACGTGGAGCCAGTCGACGCTCGGCAACGCCATCTACGCCATCCCGCAGGATACCGGCCCCATGGCCATGTTCTACCGCGCCGACCTCTTCAAAAAGTACGGCATTGCCGTGCCCACCACCTGGGCCCAGTACGCCGCCGCCGCACTCAAGCTGCACAAGGCCAACAGTAGTCTCTATATCACCGACTTCCCGCCCAAGGAGGCCGGCCAATTTATTGGCTTCATGTGGCAGCACAGCGCCCACCCCTTCGGCATCAGCGGCCAGTCATGGAAGGTCGCGATCAACGACGCCAACGGCAAAGCCGTGGCGCAGTACTGGCAGACCCTGCTGGCCCAGAAACTCGTAAAGACCGACCCCGACTTCAGCGACGCATGGTACCGCGACCTACAGACGGGCGGGGCGGCGACATGGATCTCGGCCGTGTGGGGGGCCAATACGATCATAGGCAACGCTCCCAAGACATCGGGCGACTGGCGCGTGGCCCCGATGCCGCTGTGGGATAAGAACATGCAGAGCTACGGCAACTGGGGCGGCTCCACGACGGTCGTCTTCAAGGCCAGCAAGCACCCCAAAGAGGCGGCCGAGTTCGCCGAATGGCTCAACAGCAACAAGCAAAGCGTCAATTTGATGATTGACCCGCTTAAAGGCGCCGCGCTCTACCCGGCCCTCAAGTCGGTCCTCGATTCGTCGAACGTTAACCAGCCGGTGGCCTTCTACGGCAACCAGAAGATCAATGAGGTCTTCGGCGCCGCCTCTCAACACATCAACGTGTCGTTCCAGTGGGGCCCGACGATGGACCAGGTGTTCACGGACATGGGTGACCAGTTCTCGAACGCGGTCAACGGTAAGACCACACTTCCCGCGGCAATGGACGCGGTGCAGGCGAGCACGGTCAGCCACATGAAGAAACTCGGGTTCAGCGTCACGCAGTAAATTGAAGGGCCTGCGACTGCGGTCGCATAGCAGACGCCGCCGACTGCGGTCGGGTAGACCTGACACCGCAGTGTCCGTGGTCTGCCATGCGACCGCAGTCGCAGGCGGAAAGGGGGCGCATCAACCATGGCTGTCGCACACGTACAAACGGGGGCGCGCACCACGCGCCGACGGCGTCTTCGCCGCGGCTGGGCGACCCCCTACCTGTTTATCCTACCGTTCGCCGTCCTGTTCGTCGTGTTCTTTATCATCCCCATTATCTATGCCGTCGACCAGAGCTTCTATCGTTCGCAGCGCAGCGGGCTCGGGCTCGGCGGGCCGCCGACAGTCGCCTTCAACGGCCTCAACAACTTCCACGATGTGTTCGTCGACAGCGCGTTTTGGGCGGGACTGGGCCGCGTGGTGCTCTACGGCGTCGTGCAGGTGCCCGTGATGCTCGGCCTGGCGCTGATCCTCGCACTATTGCTCGACTCGACGGTGGTACGCCTCAAGGCGTTCTTCCGGCTGGCGTTCTTCGTGCCCTTCGCCGTCCCCGGCGTGATCGCGGCGATCCTGTGGGGCTACCTGTACAACCCCGATGTCAGCCCCATCATCAAAGGGCTGCACGCCATCGGCGCCAACGTCGACCTGTTGGGGCCGAACACGATCCTGTGGTCGATCGCCAACGTCGTGACCTGGGGCTGGACCGGCTACAACATGCTCATCCTCTACTCGGCCCTGCAGGCCATCCCCGGTGAGATCTACGAGGCGGCGCGCATCGACGGCTGTACCGGCCTCGGCATCGCGCGCTACATCAAGATACCCCTCGTAGCGCCGGCCCTGGTGCTGACCTGCGTGCTCTCTATCATCGGCACGCTGCAACTTTTCAACGAACCGCAGGTGTTCAAGGGTTTCTCCAACAATATATCGAGCACGTTCACGCCCAACCTCTACGCCTACAACACGGCGTTCGGCAGCAACGACTACTACTACGCCGCGTCCCTGGCCGTCGTCCTGGCGCTGTTCACATTCGTCCTCTCGTTCGGCTTCCTGCGGCTCACACGCCAGCAATCGGGGGTGTAGATTATGGCTCTCTCACCGACCGCGCTCGAAGGGACCACCACGCGCGAACGCGCCACGCGGGGCCGCCGCATTGGGACCCAAAATGTCCTGGCCATGGCCGCCCTATTCGTCGCCACGGTCTACTTCCTGGTGCCCGTCTACTGGCTCGTCATCAACGCCACCAAGAGCAGCAACGACATCATCGACTCGTTCGGGCTGTGGTTCTCCACATGGAACCTGGGCGCGAACCTGCACGACCTGTTCACGACACAGAACGGCATCTACGTGCGCTGGCTGGTCAACACCGCGATTTACGCCTTCGGCAGCGCCATCCTGGGCACGCTGTTCTCGGCCATGGCTGGCTACGCGCTCGCCAAGTATATCTTTCCCGGCCGCAACCTGATCTTCTCGATCGTCCTCAGCGCGCTGCTGGTGCCGGCGACGGCGTTGGCGCTCCCGCTGTTCCTGCTGCTGAGCAAGGCCGGGCTGACCAATACGATCTGGTCCGTGCTGTTGCCGCAGATCGCCAGCCCGTTCGGCGTCTACCTGGCGCGCATCTACGCCGCCGCGTCGGTCCCCGACGACCTGCTCGACGCCGCGCGCGTCGATGGGTTGGGCGAGTTCCGCACCTTCTTCACCGTGGCTACGCGCATCATGGTGCCGGCGCTGGTGACGGTGTTCCTGTTTCAATTCGTAGCGGTGTGGAACAACTACTTCCTGCCCCTGATCATGCTGCAAGACCCCAGCCTATACCCGCTCACGCTCGGCCTGCAGACGCTGAACGCGACGCAGGGGAACTCGCAGCAGATCCAATACAACCTCGTCGTGTCCGGCGCGCTCATTTCGGTCATCCCGCTCATCGTGGCCTTCCTGCTGTTGCAGCGCTACTGGCGCAGCGGGCTCACCGCGGGCGGCGTGAAGGGGTAAACTATTATCTGAATCTAACCTGCGACTGCCTCTCCCACCGCGGTGGGAACCCCGATGGCAGACCCCATTGGCCTGCCCCTAAAGACAATATGGTTTAGTTAGGGAAAAGGGGGTTAACCAGCCATACGCGCGCTCGACACGGCCTCGGCCTCTTCCGGCTCCACGGCTGCTTGCGCGGCGTAGTTACGCCGCAACGCCAGGCCGATCACCGCGCCAACGACCGCCGCGACGACCATGACGCGGAAGGTATCGTCGAAGGACAACGCCATGGCGCGCGTTACCAGTTCGTGTTGCAGACGCGCCAGCACGGCGGGCGATGGCGCCGGACCGCTGTGCCGCGCCACGCGCGCGGCGCCAACCGCGCTCGCCACATGGCTCGTGATGCGCGAGGTCAGGATGGTGGACAGGCCAGCGGTAGCGAAGCCGCTGACGACTTGCTGCAGGGCGTTGGTCAATGAGGTGACACGCGTGACCAGCGCGCGCGGCGCGGCGTTGATGATGTGCGTCGTTAGCGGCATCAGCATGAGCCCCATGCCCGCGCCGGCCAGCGCCAGCGGCAAAATCAAGCCGGTCGCCTGTGTGCTCACGCTTACCTGAGACAGTAGGTACGTCGCGGCGGCCACGAGGCCGAGGCCGACGACCACCAATGGGCGCGCTCCGATGCGGTCAAACAGCAGGCCGCCAATGGGCATGAAGACGGCCGCCGCGATGGCCTGGGGTAGGATGGCCAGGCCCGTATCAAAGGCGCCGAAGCCGCGTACCTGCTGCAGGTACAGCGGGACCAGGAAGAGTGATCCGAAGAGCGCGACCTGCCCGACCCACTGCGCCACGATGGCGAGGCTGAAGTCGACCGACCGGAAGACGCGCAGTTCAAGCAGCGGGCTGGACACGCGCAACTCGACGACGATGAAGGCCAGCAGGGCGGCCGCGCCGACGACCAGCCCCGCGATCGTGTTGGCCGACGTCCAGCTCGTGGCGCCCGAACTCACGCCGTAGGAGAGCGCCGCGAACGCCAGCGGACCCAGGATGGCCCCGTAGCGATCCAGCGCGGCGACGGCCTGCCGCTGGACGTGCGGGAGCCCGACGAAACCGACGATGAGGCCGACGATACCGATCGGCAGGTTGATCAGGAAAATCCAGCGCCACGAGGCGTACTGCACCAGCCAGCCGGCCAGCACCGGGCCAATGGCGGGTGCGAACAGGATCGGCACGCCCATCATACCCATCAGGGCGCCCACCTTATCGGGTGGGCTGATGCGGTAGATGTAGGCCATCGCCACCGGCAGCACCGCGCCGCCGCCAAGACCCTGCAGGATGCGGAAGGCGATCAGCATGCTGCTGCTCTGCGCCGTCGCGCACAGTACCGACCCGATGGTGAACAGCGCGATCGAGGTCAGGAAGACCGGCTTGGCGCCGAAGCGGTCGGAGAGCCACCCGGCCAGCGGGATGATGGCGGCCTGCGCCAGCGTATAGCCCGTGACGATCCACTGTAGCGTCGGGAGTGTGGTATGGAAATCGATGACGAGCTTCGGCAGCGCGACGTTGACCGCCGTGCCGTCGAGCACCACCATGAAGATACCGATGATGATCGCGATCAAGGGCACGATGACGGCGCGCATGCTGAAGGGCGTGTCGCCCCGCGCCGTCGTGCCGGGAGCCGTGGATAGCGCCACTGTCCGCACGTCCTTTCGTGTCGTCTTGTGTCCCGATGCGAGATAGCCGCGCGGCCCTGTTTCAGGGCGGCAAGCGCCGCCCCTTGACCCACTCCGTCTCGCGTCGTACACTGAAAACGGATAGATGTCCGTTTAGTTGCAGTGTAGCGGACACATGTCCGCTTGTCAAGAGGGAGGCCAGGATCGTGCTCAAAGGGGAGTGGGAGATCGACGGCGACCCGTGGCGGCGCAGGCTGCTCGCCATTCAGGAGCACGCCTCCGCGTGCTGGGCGGCCCCGGTGGAGCGACGCGATGCGGCGGAACACCGCCAGCATATCCTCGACGCGGCGCGCCGCCTGGTCGCCGAGCGCGGCGTCGACGGAGTGAGTATGCAGCAGATCGCGCGGGCCGCCGGCGTGGGGCAGGGCACCCTCTATCGTCGCTACGCGCACAAGGGCGCGTTGTGCATGGCCCTGCTCACGGAGAATGTGGCGCGGGCTCAGGAAGACGTGAGGACGTACCTTGGATCGTGCGGCCCGTCGACCCCCGCGCGGGCGCAACTCGAGTACGTCCTCTCGCGGCATGTGGCGTTCAACGAGGAGAACGCCCCGCTCCTGAGCGCGGTCTTCGAGGCGGCCTGCGGCCATCACCGCGCGGCCCACTACGACAATCCTTTCTACACCGTCATGCGCCAGACCGTGGAGACGCTGTTGGAGCGCGCGGTGGCGCGCGGCGAAACGCCGCCGTGTGATACGGCCTTCAGGGCCGACGCCATCCTGGCCTCGCTGGCGATCGACCTCTACATCCATCAGCGCGCGGAGCGCGGCTTCACGCCCGAGCGCATCATGGCCGCCATCCGCCAGTTGTATATCGACGGCCTCCACGCCGACTGCGCCAACGCCGAACAAGTGAGCTAACACAGCTATCCACACGCGTACGCGCTTACGGAGCGCGCTATGCCGGCCGCGACGTTGACGACGGGTCCGCCGGCGCCGACGTTGATCTCGGCGACGGTCCTGCCGACGCGCAACAAGATCGTGGTCACGGTGTAACCGGTCAGCTGATCACCTATGACCTTCACGGCGGTCTGTTGGCCGATCAAGGGGATCCGGATGTGGTGATCGTCGTGCAATATGTCCGACATCTGTTGAAAGCGACGCTGGGCGGCCGCGACCGAGGGGTAGACGTCGGGCGTGACCAAGATATACCCCCAATAGTAATGGACCTGTTGAAACCCCGACGCGACCGCGCCCACGTTCGGAGCGGTCCGCCTGCTTGCCCAGTCGGTGAGGTGCGCCGGGAACCTCGCGCGCGGCAGCAGCAGCCCGCAAGCGCGCCGTGTAAAGTGGTGATGGCGCCGCGCGTGTGGGGGCGCGCCCTGCGCCGCCGTCCGTCCGCCAGGCATCGCCAGCATGACCATGGCTAGGACACACACCATCACATACCACCGCCGCATGCCATCAGACGTCTTTACAGGTATCACAAGTCCACCAATCAGCCCCTTCACCCCAGCCCGCTGTGTTACCATTATATGGTAACCACATAACGCGGCCACGGCCTAGCGGGGTATATCCCTTAATGGTGAGGAATGGCCTGACCTTGAAAGGTCTGTCTGGGCGCCACATGCACCGTCTGCCTGACGGGCGACCACCACGCTGGTCACCCAAGAGACCTTTCAAGGTCCGTCCCCTGCCATGCGCTTTCAAGCGCAGGTCAATGGCGCCCACCGTTGAGCGGGCAAGAGAGACTAATGTAGCATGGAAACCGCGACGCGACGCGCCCTGGCGATCTTCGGCGCGACAAGCGTCGCCGCCTTCTGGGTCAACGCGGCCGGCCACATCTGGATGCGGCGGACGGGCAATCCGCTCGTGCGCGACTACAAGGCGACCTTGCAGTACCGTTCGGCCATCATAGGCGACTCGACCCTGCTGCCACTGATCAACCTGCTGCTCGATCGCCAACTCGACGCCTGGGGCAAAGAGCTAGGTCACAGGGGCGCCGCGCCGCGCGGCCGCCTCGTCCGCGCGGTCGTGGCCGGACTGGGCGTCACGGCGGCCTTCCACGTCTATCAAGGCGTGTTCAAGCTCACCAACTGGACTATGCCGCGCCCCTGGCGCTGGAATTTTTTCGGCTACTACCACGCCCTCTATATGGCGTGCCAGTGCGTCTACCTGGCTTATGTCTGCGCCGCCGCTACAACGCGCGCACGCCATAATGGGGCCAGCGCTCTACTGACGAAACGCCTCCTCGCCGCCGCCGCGTGCCTACTTAGTTGGGCCGCACTATTGTACACGGATTACTACTGATGCTGACCAGGAGACAAAAGTTTAGCCTTTTGCTATCAAGGTTTGTGTGATGTACACTGCAAAGAGTAAAACAGGCGTGACAGGTTCACCGCGTACGGTGATCCGCCCCAATGTCAACGCACAGGGATGGTTATGGCTATAGAATTCAAAGACTATTACGCCGCGCTCGGGCTAAAGAAGGACGCCTCCGAGAAGGAGATTCGCTCCGCCTTCCGTAAGTTGGCGCGGCAGTATCACCCCGACGTTAACCCCGGCAATAAAGAGGCCGAGGCGCGCTTCAAGGAACTCAACGAGGCCAACGAGGTGCTCTCTGATCCCGAGAAACGCACGCTCTACGACCAGCTCGGGCCGAAGTGGCGCGATTACGAGCAGTACCGCGCCGGCGGCGGCGACGCCACGCCCGCGGAGTTCTTGCGCGCTACCTCCGGCTTTGCCGGCGCGGGGCCACGGGGCGGCGCCGCCGGACCGCGCTACGAGTATCGCTCCACGAACGCCGACGACCTGCACGACCTCTTTGGCGACGGCGATCCTTTCTCCGATTTCTTCCACCAATCCTTCGGGCGTGGCAACACTAGCCGTACCAGCGCGGGCGGCAGCGGCGCCTTTGGGCGGGGCGGCGCGCCCGTACAGATGCCTGGACAGGACGTCGAGCAGCAGGTCGATATTACGCTGCAAGAGGCCATTCAGGGGACAACCCGCGTGCTGCAATACGCCGATGAGACGGGCCCGCGCCGCATCGAGGCCAAGGTCCCACCTGGTGTGCGCGAGGGCGCGCGCATTCGCCTCTCCGGTCAGGGCGCGCCGGGCTATAACGGCGGACCCAACGGCGACCTCTACCTCGTCGTGCGCGTCGCCCCACACCCACTCTTCGAGGTCAAGGACGCCGATGTCCACGTCGACATCCCCGTTGAGTTGCACGTCTGCCTGCTCGGCGGCGAGGTAACCGTGCCCACGCCCAAGGGCACACGCCTTGCTCTAAAGATTCCAGCGGAGACGCAGAACGGTCGCGTGTTCCGCCTCAACGGGCAGGGGCTCCCCCCGATGCGTGCGGGCGGCAAGGCCGGTGACCTCTATGCCAAGGCGCAGGTCGTTCTGCCTACGCACTTGTCGGAGGAGGAGCGCCGCCTCATTGAACGGCTGGCCGAGTTGCGCGGCGCCAAGGAAGCTGTCAGCCATCAGTAATCAGCTTTGTACGGGATTCCATCGCCGCTCACCTTTTAGATTGACTGAGTACTCATCGAGACCGAATGCTGACAGCTGATAGCTGATAACTGATAGCTGACGGCTTAAAAGCTATGAACGAACATTACTACACCATCGAGATCGTCAGCCGGCGGGTCGCGTTACCCGCGGCGACCGTGCGGCGCTACACGCGCCTTGGCTACGTCGCGCCACGCGCGTGGCGGGGCCGCACGCCCCTCTACGGCGAAGCCGACATCGCGCGCCTACGCAAGGTCGCCCGCCTCACGCGCGACCTGGGTCTCAACCCAGCCGGCGTCGAGGTCGTACTGCGCCTGACCGACGAGTTACACACGCTGCGCCGCGAGTTGGCCGCGCGGCGCGAGGAGGACCAATGAAGCTACGCTACCGTTACGTCTCGTACGGAGCAGGACCTGACCGTATCGACCAGATGCAGCAGATGCATCAGGTAATGAGCCAGTTGCTCACCCGCGCGTCGACACGCACGGGCGGCTCATGGCAGCCATCAACCGATGTCTACGAGACCGAGGACAGTCTCGTGATGCAGGTCGAACTAGCCGGCGTCCGCGAGGAAGATATCGAGATCACGCTCTTCGCTGACCACCTGATGATCGCGGGCACACGACGGAATCGCACCGCTGCGACCGCGGCCTACCACCTCGCCGGCATCCTCTACGGCTCCTTCACCATCACTATCCCGGTTATGACCAATGTCGACCGCGACGGCGTCGAGGCGTCGTTCGAGGACGGTCTACTCACCGTCACGCTGCCAAAAGCCGTCGGCTATCAGCCGTCAGCTATTAGCATCGGTACGCCGGCAAACAAGACATCGATTCCCACCCCCACATCCGAAGACCTGGTCGCCCCACAAGGGGCCGAAAGCTGACGGCTGATAGCTGACAGCTAGGGCGTATAGCCATACGCCCCTACAAGGAGATATTCATGGCAATTAACTTAACCGAAGCGGACACCAGAGAGGGCGGGGAAGAGCAGGAGCCTAGGCTCGTCATCCCCGATGTCTTGCCGGTGCTCCCATTGCGCGGCGTCGTCGTCTACCCCTTCGCGGCGCAACCCCTCATGGTGGGGCAAGAGCGCTCGGTCCGTCTGATCGACGAGGCGATGCGCAACGACCGCCTGATCGCCCTCGCCGCGCAGTACGACCCGAGCAACGAGAACGTGGCGCCGGATGGGGTGCGCGGGGTCGGGACCGTCGCCCGCATCCTACAGATGGCGCGCCGTCCTGACGGCGGCATCATGATCGCCGTGCAGGGCCTCGATCGTATTCGCATCGGCGAGTACACCGACGAGCAGCCGTACCTCAAGGCGCATGTCGAGCTCTATCCTGAGGAAACGGCGACCGGGCTGGAGATCGAAGGGCTGCGCAGCGCCGTTACTGAACAGTTCCGCACGTACGTCAACCTCAGCCAATCGCTCCCCGACGAGTTGTCCACCGTGGCGATCAACCTGGACGACCCACGCCAGCTTGCCTACCTCGTGGCGTCCAACACACAGATAGACCTGGAAACGAGCCAGGAGATCCTCGAACTAAACCCCGTCGTGGCCAAGCTGGAGCGCCTGGCTCGCGTGATGACGCGCGAGATTGAGGTGCTGGAATTGGGGCGGCGCATCCAGGGCCAGGCGCGCGACGAGATCGACAAATCGCAGCGCGAGTACATCCTGCGTGAGCAGATGCGCGCCATCCAGCGCGAACTCGGCGAGGAAGACGAGCAGCAGGCCGAGATCAACGAGTTGCGCCAGCGCCTCGACGCGGCCAACCTGCCGGTGGAAGCGCGTAAGCAAGCCGACCGCGAGCTATCGCGCCTGGAGAAGATCCCCAACGCCTCACCTGAGCACTCCGTGATCCGTACCTACCTCGATATCCTGGCCACGCTGCCGTGGAACGCCAGCACCGGCTCTGAGATCGACGTGCCGCGCGCGCGCCAGATCCTCGAGGACGACCATTACGGTCTGGAGAAGATCAAGGACCGCATCCTGGAATACCTGGCCGTGCGCAAGATGAAGGCGGACCGCGCCGCCGCCCTGCGCGCCGAGGGTCTCGAGCCTACCGACGACACACCCGTCGACTCCGAGACCGGCCGTGAGCCCATCCTATGCTTCGTGGGCCCACCCGGCGTCGGCAAAACCAGCCTGGGGCAGAGCATCGCCCACGCGCTCAACCGCAAGTTCCAGCGCCTCTCGCTGGGCGGTATGCGCGACGAGGCCGAGATCCGCGGCCACCGCCGCACCTACATCGGCGCCATGCCGGGCAGCTTCGTCCAGGCGCTGCGGCGCGTCGAGACCAACGACCCCGTCTTCATGCTCGACGAGATCGACAAAGTCGGCTCGGACTGGCGTGGCGACCCATCGTCGGCGCTGCTGGAGGTGCTCGACCCCGAGCAGAACAAGGACTTCCGCGACAACTACCTGGATGTCCCTTTCGACCTCTCGCACGTCATGTTCATCGCCACGGCCAACACGCTGGACACGATCCCGGCGGCCCTACTCGACCGCATGGAGGTGCTGCAGCTCTCCGGCTACACTGAGGAGGAGAAGTTGCACATCGCGCAGCGCTACCTCGTGCCCAAGCAGATGCGCGCCAACGGCCTCAACGCGCAGGACATCGCCTTCGACGACGACGCGCTGCGCCTGACCGCCCGCTCCTACACGCGCGAGGCCGGCGTCCGCAACCTGGAGCGCCAGATCGGCACGCTCTGCCGCAAGGCGGCGCGCCGCATCGCCGACGGCACGTACGACATCGCCGAGGGGCCGATCCGTATCAGCGACGAATTGGTGGCGGAGTACCTGGGCCGCCCGGTCCATGAGGCCGAGGTGGCCGAACGCACCGAGCGGGCTGGCGTGGCCACCGGCATGGTCTACACGACCGTCGGCGGTGAAATCACCTTCATCGAGGCGGCCAAAGTGCCGGGCAAGGGCGAGAACCTTATCCTGACCGGACAGCTTGGCGACGTGATGAAAGAGTCGGCGCAGACCGCGCTGACGCTGGTGCGGTCCGAGTCGGAGCGGCTGGGCATCCCGGCGGAGGCGTGGCACGACTCCACCGTACACGTCCATGTGCCGGCCGGCGCCGTGCCCAAGGATGGCCCCTCGGCCGGCATCACCATGGCCACCGCGCTGGCCTCGCTGATGACGGGGCGGCCGGTGCGCAGCGACGTGGCGATGACCGGCGAGATCACGCTGCGCGGCAAGGTGCTGCCGATCGGCGGCCTCAAGGAGAAGGTGCTCGGCGCGCAGCGCGCGGGCATCACCACGATCATCTTCCCGCGCCGCAACGAACGCGACCTGGACGAGATCCCCGAAGAGTTGCGCCGCGCGCTCACCTTCATCCCCGTCGACGACATCTCCCAGGTACTCGACAACGCGCTCACCAAAGTCCACGCCGTCGCGGCGTAACCCTACTCCATTCCCCTATGCGACGAGGGCCGGCCAGGAACGTTCCTGGCCGGCCCTCGTGCTACACAGTATAAAGGCTCATGATAGACTAGGGGCAAGAATTAAGAGCGGCAGCGGAGGGATGATGGGCCATGGTTATTCGCACCCCCGAGGACATCGACTTCTCCACCTTTCCCGAGAGCGACGGGCAGCCCATGGCTGAAACCCGCGATAATGTGATTCAGATGGTTGATCTGCAGTGGGAGTTGCAGGCGCTGTTCAGCCTGCAGGGGCGCGCGCCCGTGACCGTGGGCGGCAACCAGTTCGTCTACTACAACCCGGCCAACGGACGCGACAACATCTCGCCCGACGTCTACGTCGTCTTCGGCGTCGCGGTACCCTCTCCAGCCAAATGGCGCACCTGGGTCGAGGGCAAGTTCCCCGACATCGTGTTCGAGATCACCTCGCCCTCCACGCAGGCGCACGACCTAAGCGAGGGTCCACGCGGCAAGCGGCGTCTCTACGCGGAGTTGGGGGCGCAAGAGTACTATATCTACGACCCGCAACAAGTGATGGACCCGCCATTCCTGGGGTTTGCGCTGCGCGACGGGCGCATGGAGCGATTACCAGGGTTGCCGCGTGGTGGGATCGAAAGCCCGTTGCTGGGAACAGAGCTACGGCCGATGGCGATGGCGCGGATAGAGTGGCGCCCAGCGGGGGTGTGGTTACGGGTGATCGACCCGCGCACTGGCGAACCCATCCCCATCGCCGAGGAAGAGCACGTCGCCTTTCGGGCGACGCGAGAGCAATTGACCACGACGCGGGAGCAATTGACCACGACGCGGGAGCAATTGACCACGACGCGGGAGCAATTGACCACGACGCGGGAGCAATTGGACATGAAGGAGTTGGCGCGTCGGGCCGCTGAGGAGCGCGCGGTGAGAGTAGAGACCGAACTGCGGCTGCTGCGCGACGAGTTGGCACGCCGGCAGGACTCGGATTTTACGTCATAGAGAAGAGGGTACCGCCATGGCCGTTCCCCATAGTGAATACGCGCCGTCCGTGGCGGCCGTCCAGCCAGCCTCTATCCGCCGCTGGCGGCGCGCGGCTTGTCGTCGTGGCGCTTGTCGCGCTGCTTGTGCTCGTCGCCGCCATCCTCGGTGGAGTCGGCTGGTATTTCTCCGACCAACTCCTGCGCGTCACGCACGCCCAAAAGCCGTATACGCTGCATGTGACAGCCGTCGGCGTGAACACCATAACCATGCAGGCCGACCACACCCAGGCATGGAACGTCGATCCCAGGGCATATACCGCGGCTTTGACGGCTTTCCTGACGCGCGAACTGCGCTAAAAAACGGGCAAACCACCGATTATACCTCAACGGGCCACTCGGCCCGCTCACCCCACTCGTTCCATGAGCCGTCGTAGTTGGTCAGCCCTTCGTGGCCGGTTAGCGCCAGCGCGAAGAGGACCGAGGTCGCGGCCACGCCGCCGTTGCAGTAGGCCGTGACTGGGCGCTCAGCCGAGACGCCCGCGCGCGCGAAGATGTCGCGCAACTCGCCCTCGGGACGGAACCGCCCCGTCTCCGGATCGATCAACTCTTCACGCGGCAAGCTAATCGCGCCCGGGATATGCCCAAAGCGGCCCTCGGCGCGACGCACCGCGCCGCCGTACTGCCCTGCATCGCGCGCGTCGACCAACACGCGCGATGTGTCTCCAAGACCGGCCAGTACCTGCTCGCCGGTCGCACGCCAATTGGGCTGGACGCGTGGCGTGAAGGTCGCGGCGGGAAAGCGCGGCGCGTCGGTTGTGAGCGGGCGCCCTTCCTGACGCCATGCGCGCAGTCCGCCGTCGAGGATCATCGCGCGCTCGTGCCCGTAGTAGCGCAGCGCCCACCATAGACGCGTAGCGAACTGTGAGGCCGGGTGCGCGTCGTAGGCCACCACGAGGGAGTCGTCGCCGATGCCGCGCCGCCCTAGTTCGGCGGCAAAGCGCTCCGGCGACGCCACCTGCGCCTTGACCGGGGCGTCGGGGTCCACGATGTCGCGCGTCCAGTCGAGGTAGATGGCGTTGGGGATGTGCCCCTCGGCGTACGCCCCGGCGGCGCCCTCGTAGGCGGCGGTCTGCCGCCCCGGCGCGATCTCGACCGTCCGCACGAAGCCACGCATATCCACGATACGCACGCCGGGGTCGTCGAGATGCGCGGCGAGCCAATCGGTCGACGCGAGCAGCGCGTCGCGCGGTGATCCTTGCATGTTGCTGTCTCCTTTATACTCTCCATATACTATATCTAACGGAGGCTTGGCCGATTGTGGTGACGGTAGATCAATTCGAGCGTGCGGCCGAGGCTGTGACGCGGCAGATCGCGGAGTTGCTGGGCGCGCGCGTCGCGGTCGTCGACCGGCGCGGCGTGGTCGTGGCCGGCAGCGCGCCGGGCACGGTCGGACTACCCTTTGACGGGCGTCACGGCGACCCCGACGCCGCGTACCTGCGTCTGCCTATCCGCCTCGACGCGCAGGATGGCGAGGTCATTGTGACCGAACTCTCCCACGGCGAACAGGTACCGCCGCGATTGGCCCAGGCGCTCGTCGAACTCATCATCAACCAGACGACCGTCGTGGCGCGCCTGCCCAACCAGCACGAACTCAAGAATACCTTCATCCACGACTTGCTGCGCGGAGCTAGCGGCGACGAGGCTGACATGCTGCGCAAAGGCCAGATCCTGGGCATGGACTTCACACCCCCGCGCGCCGTCATCCTGGTCGACGCCGCCGCGTACATCCTGGCGCCCACCGCGACGGGAGCGCTCGACGAGGCGCGCGTACGCCGCCGCGCCCAACTGGTCATCGCCAGTATCGTCGGCTTCTTCAACCTGCGCGACGACACCATCTGCGCCTACATCGGTGACGGCGAGGTCGTCGTGCTCAAAGCTAGCGGTACGCAAGACCTGGCGCCGTGGTCCGACCAGGAGGAACCGGCCGGTCAGGCCGGTTCCTCGTGGGCTAACCTCACGCTGCTCAAGCGCGCGGGCGCGTCACTGGTGGCGCGCCTGCGCCGGGACACCGGCGCGGCCATCAATATCGGACTCGGCCGCTACCACCCCGGCATCCCAGGGCTGGCCCGCTCCTACGACGACGCCCGCGCCGCCCTCTCGCTGGGACGGCGCTTCCACGGACAGAACGGCATGCATTGCCTCGACGCCCTTGGCATCGCCGCGTTCGTTGGCGTCTCCGATGAGCGCACCAAGATTGACCTCGCCACACACCTGTTGAGCCCACTGGACCAGGAGCCCGAGCTGCTGCGTAGCCTCGACGAGTTTTTCGCGCACGATTGCGGCCCCTCGGCAAGCGCGCACGCGCTCTCTATCCATCGTAATACGCTTGGCTACCGCCTGGATAAGATCGCCCTGCTCACCGGCCTTGACCCACGCCGCTTCGATGACGCCGTGCAGATCCGTCTTTCCCTCCTCTTACGCTCCCTCACCCATACCGACCACTAACAATCTACGCTCGATGCTGTGCACTTGCACAAAGAGCCGTTATTTTTGCGCTTCTACATTGTGCAAAAGTACAGTGACGGCGCCGTAAAGAGCAGGTAGGATACAGGGTAGTGATGAGTCCACTTGATATCATCAGTAGCCGTCGCCAATGGCCGTGCCGTTACTATGCCCCTACAATCGAATGACATGACACGCTCCATCCTACTTGGATGTCATGCGTGCGCCGCGACGTGGACTTTTGTAGGGAAGCAACTGCTATGACGCCGATACGCCGCCACAAAGCCCTCTTCCTGGACCGCGATGGCACCCTGGTCCATCCCCGCCACTATCCCTCGCGCCCCGCCGATCTGCTCCTATACGAGGGAATAGGTCCGTTGCTGCGCGGCGTGCAGGAAGCTGGCGTGCGGCTGGTCGTCATCACCAACCAGTCCGGCCTGGCGCGTGGCCTTTTCACGGAAGAGGACCTCGGGCTTATGCACGCGCATCTAGCCAGCGAACTGGCGCGCTTGGGGGTGCGGCTCGACGGCGTCTATCACTGCCCCCACCACGTCGAAGGAACGATCCCCGCTCTGGCGGTCGCCTGCGACTGCCGCAAGCCACAACCGGGCATGCTGCTGCGCGCCGCCGCTGACCTCGACCTCGACCTGACGCGCTCCTGGTTCGTCGGCGATATCCTCGACGACGTCGAGGCCGGCGCCAGGGCCGGCTGCCGCACGGTGCTGGTCGACCTCAGGACCGAGTCCGCGCCTCAGACAAGGCTCCGGCGGCCCGACTACGTGGCGCGCGACACCGCGCACGCTCTGCGTATCGTCGCGGCGCGCGAAGGCATTGGCCCGCTGGACGACCTGACCTACCAACCGGCGACGTGGAACGCGCGCCATAGCTCCATGGCCGCGACCGACCGGCCCACAGTGGCAACAACCAATAAGAGAGCCACGAATGTCGACAACCGTTGAGACCGTCCGCGGCTTCCGCCGCCTGCGCGCCCTGGTCATCGGCGACGCCATGCTCGATAGCTACCTGGAAGGGACCGCCACACGGCTATCGAGCGAGGGACCGGCTCCAGTCGTGCACAAGCGGGGCGAACAACGTGGCCCCGGTGGGGCGGCCAACACCGCCGCCAATCTGCGCGCGCTCGGCGCCGATGTCGTGTTCCTTGGCGTCGTCGGACGCGATATGGCGGCGTCATTTTTGCGCGTGGCCCTGCGCGCGGGCGGCGTCGACGACCGTTGGCTCGTCGAGGATCCCACGGCCGATACACTGCATAAATTGCGTATCCTGGCCGACGGCCAATACGTCGTGCGCTTTGACGAGGGCGAACGCCGCACCTTACCCGGCGCGATACGGGCGCGCCTCCTGGACAATCTGGAGCGCGCCTATCCGCGCTGCGACCTTGTGGTGATATCCGACTACGGCTACGGCGTCGCCTGTGACGAACTCCTGGCGCGCCTGCGCGCCCTGCGCGCCAGTCGTCCCTGTCCCCTGCTCGTCGACTCCAAAGAGTTGCACCGCTTCCGCGAGGCCGGCGCGACCGTGGTAACTCCCAACCACCTAGAAGCGAGGCTTACCGTTGGCCGCGCCTTGATCGAGACGAACGAGGGAAGCCACGAGGAGTTGGAGAACGTGGGGCAGATGCTCTTGACCCGGCTCGACAGCGCCTATGTCGCCATTACCATGGCCGCGGAGGGGGTGCTGCTACTTGGGCGCGATAGCCCCATGCTGCATGTGCCGGCTCACGCCGTGGCGCGGGCCAACGATGTCGGCGCGGGTGACTCGTTCGCCGCCGCGACAGCCCTGGCGCTCGGAGCCAACGCGCCCATAGACGAAGCCGTGCGCATCGGCATCGACGCGGCCGGGATCGCGGTGACCAAGCGTGGCACCGCCGTCGTGCATCACCAGGAGCTGTTGCAACGGGCCAGTCTGCGCGACCACGCCGCACGCCCACGCGCCGACAGCGGCGACCCCGTCGCGGACGCCAACGCGATACGCCGGGCACGCGGACGCCTTGCCACCCAACTGGAGCAGGATCGCCTGGCCGGACGCACAGTCGTCTTCACCAACGGCGTCTTCGATATCCTGCATGCCGGCCACGTCGGCTTCCTGCGCCAGGCCAAAGAACTCGGCGACGTGCTCGTCGTCGGCGTCAACACCGACCACGGCGCGCGCCGCTTGAAGGGGCCGGACCGCCCAATCACCGGCGAGCGCGACCGCCTGGCGCTCGTCAAAGCCCTCGATGGGGTCGACCACGCCGTGCTGTTCGACGAGGACGATCCCGCCGCCTGTATCAGGGCGCTGCGCCCGCACATTCACGTCAAGGGCGGCGACTACGCCGACGAAGCGTTACCCGAGGCAGCGGCGGTCCGCGAGGTCGGCGGCTGCATCGTCATCCTGCCGCTCATCGGCGGCGCCAGCACCAGCGCCGTGATCGACCGCATCGTAGCTGTAAGTCGGATGTCGGACGTCGGACGTCGGACGTTGCCGTCAGGCATCAGTTAGCCTGGTTGGCATACGGGCACAAGGACCTAGCGTATTTGGCAATACCTCACCCGACGTCCGACATCCGACTTTCGACTTTCGACTTTCGACTTTCGACTTTCGACTTCCGAGGAGGCACACCATGATCCCCGACGCGTGGCAAGCGGCCCGGCGCATCCTGGCTGTGCGGCTTGATAACCTGGGCGATGTGTTGATAACAACCCCGGCGCTACACGCCATCAAGGAGTCGCTGCCCGCGGCCACGCTCACCTTGCTGGCCAGTCCCATCGGGGCGCAAGCCGGACGGCTCAACAAGGATGTCGACGACGTGATCGTCTACGAGGCGCCCTGGATGGACCCCTGGCACACGTTGCCACACGATAGCGCCCGCGAGCAGGCCATGATCGCGCTCATCAAGGAGCGCCAGTTTGATGCCGCCATCATCTTCACATCGTTCCGCCAGAGCCCGCTGCCGGCGGCCTACCTGTGCTACCTCGCCGATATCCCCCTGCGCGCCGCCGCCTCTATCGATGGGCCGGGCTCGTTGCTGACCACGCGCCATAAGCACCCTGAGCGCATGATGCACGAGGTCGAACGCGGCCTTGACCTCGTCGGGGCGCTCGGTCTGGGCGCGGACGACCACTGTACGAACGACCACGACCTCGTGCTCACACTGCCCGACAATGCCCACTCCGGCGCGGCCGCGCTATTGACGGAGTGGGGCGTCGCGGCGGAGCGGGCGGACCGGCACGGCCCCTTGGTCGTCGTTCACCCCGGCTGCACCATGCCAGCGCGCACCTATCCCTGGGAGATGTTCGCCGAGGTCACCGAAAGGTTGGTTGCGCGACTCGGCGCGACGGTTGTGCTGACCGGCTCCGGCGACGAGCGCAAGCTGACCGAACGGGTGCGCGACCGCATGTCCAACCGCTACCGCTCGCGCGTCCACCTCGCTGCCGGGACGATGCCGTTCCCCGCGTTTGGCGCGCTGATCGACGCGGCTGATCTCGTGGTGACCAACAACACTGGGCCGATGCACATGGCGGCGGCGCTCAAGACACCCGTCGTCGCGCTCTTCGCCCTCACCAACCCGCCCGAGCAGTGGGGTCCCTGGCGCGTACCGCACCGACAACTCTACCACGACGTACCCTGCCGCATCTGCTACAGCCGCGTCTGCCCCTACGCGCATGAGTGCCTGCGCCTCGTGTCGCCCGCGATGGTGGTCGCGGCGGCGCAAGAACTACTAGACGAGCAATCAGCTGTCAGCTGTCAGCTGTCAGCTTTTTCTGGCCTGCCACATGACGAGACACTATTGATCGTATCCAAGCTGAAGGCTGACCGCTGATGGCTGACAGCTTATCGTGGCTTGACGCGCGCAATATCCTGGCGGTGCGCCTCGACAACATCGGCGACGTGGTGATGCTGGGACCGGCGCTGCGCGCGATCAAGGAGACCTCGCCGGCCGCGCGCCTGACGCTGCTCGCCACGCCCGGCGGCGCCACGGCCGCGCCGCTGCTGCCGTGGGTTGACGATGTGCTTACCTGGCGTCCGGTCTGGCAGGACCTCGGGCAGCTGCCATTCGACCCCGCGCGCGAGTGGGAGTTGATCAGTATACTGCGCGAACGCCACTTTGACGCGGCGCTCATCTTTACCTCGTTCAGCCAGACGCCACACGCGCCAGGCTACGTGTGCTACCTCGCGGGTATCCCGTTGCGCGCCGGTGAATCGAAGGAGTTCGGCGGCGCCGTCCTCTCCAGCGAGCTCAAGGGCGCGCCCGACGAGCTACACCAGGTCGAGCGCAACCTGCGCCTCGTCGAGCGCCTCGGCTTCGTCGCCCGCGACCGCCGACTCACCGTCTTTCCATCTACGGCAGACTATGACGCGGTCCCGCGCCTGCTAGCCGGCGCCGGCATCGACCACAGCATGCCGTTCATCCTGCTGCATCCCGGAGCCAGCGCGGCGGCGCGCCGCTACCCACCCGAGCGCTACGGCGAGGTCGCGCGCCTGCTGACGGAGCGCGGCCACCAAATACTGGTCACCGGCGTCGAGCGCGAGTCGGCGCTGGTCGACACAGTAACGGCGGGGACGTCAGCGGCGCGAGCGCTTGTGGGTGGGACAACATTGGGTCAGTATGTGGCGCTCATCGCGAGCGCCGCGGCTGTCGTCTGCAACAACACGCTGCCGATGCACCTGGCCGACGCGGTCGGCGCGCCGGTCGTGGTCGCCTATGCCGGCACCGACCGCGAAGAACAATGGCGTCCGCGCACGACACACGCCACGTTGCTGCGCCGCCCCACGCCGTGCCATCCCTGCCATCTCTTCGCGTGTCCCATCGGGCAGCCCTGCCTCAACATACCGCCGACTGACGTCGGCGCGGCGGTCGAGGAGTTGTTGGAGATAAAAGAATGAATGACAGCGAACGAGGGCGTATAGCGATACGCCCCTACAACCGATCATGGTCGGTCGCCACGGGCAAACGGAGGCAACCATGATTGTTCCCGCTCGCCGCATCGCCGTCGTCCGCGCGCTGCAACTTGGCGACATGCTGATGGCCGTGCCGGCGCTACGCGCGCTGCGCGCAGGCTACCCCGACGCCGAGATCACGCTCATCGGGCTGCCTTGGGCCGCGTCATTCGCCGCGCGCCTTGATCGTTATGTCAATCGCTTCCTCCCCTTCCCCGGCTGGCCGGGCATCGACGAAGTATCGTACGACGAGGCGCGCACAGAGCGATTCATCGCGGAGGCGCGCGCCCACGACTACGATCTCGTCATACAGATGCACGGCAGCGGCGGCCAGAGCAATCCGTTCGCACTCGCGCTCGGAGCCCGCGTGACGGCCGGGTACTACGACGGCCCTCACCCCCATCCCATGCGGATTGGTCTCTCGGCTCTGCGGAGCCGACAGCCCAACCGGCTCTCCCGTGCGCGGGAGAGGGGAGCCGGGGGTGAGGGCATACGCTCCCCCTCTCCCGCGCACGGGAGAGGGGCCGGAGGTGAGGGCGTTCTTTGGCCAGCCGCCCCCTACCCACACGACCAGCCGGAGGTGCTGCGCAACCTTGGCTTGGCCGCGCTGCTCGGCTGCCCCGACCGCGGCACAGCGCTGGAGTTCCCGCTTTTGAGCGAGGACCACGCCGAGGCGGACGCGCTGCTCGAACCTCTCGCCGGCGACGACCGCCCGCTCATCGGCATCCACGCGGGAGCGCGACCGCCGGCGCGCCGCTGGCCGCTCGCGCGTTTCGCCGCCGTCGCCGACAACCTGGCGCGGCGTCACGACGGGCATATCATCCTCATCGGCGGACCTGGCGAAGAAGAGATCGTGGCCGCCGTGGCCGAGCGCATGAGCGCGCGCGCGCTCAACCTGGCGGGGCGTACCTCGCTCGGCGGCCTCGCCGCGCTGCTGGCGCGGCTGGACCTCTTTATTGGCAACGACAGCGGACCGGCGCACCTCGCCGAGGCCGTCGGCGCGCCGACGGTGCGCCTATTCGGTCCCGCCGATGTCGATCGCTGGGCGCCACTCGATCGCACCCGACATGCGGTCGTACGCCATCCCGTTGCGTGCAGCCCCTGCGGCTATTGGGAGTGCCCCATCGACCACCGCTGCCTGCGCCGGATCGACCCCGCCGATGTCACGCGCGCCGCCGACGGTCTGCTGGCACCCACGAAACGTGGGCCGTCTGGGGGTGTCGGTGGCTCATTCATCCCCGTTGGACATGGAACGGGCAGGCTCCAACAAATGCCCACACGTCCAGACGGCGCGCGACGCGAGGAACCCCAACGAAATCATGTGCGGGAGGGCATATGCGGCGCCTAAAAATCCTGATGTGGCACATCCACGGCAGCTATCTTAATACGCTGGCCCGCGTCGACCACGACTGGTACCTGCCGGTCAAACCGGGGCGGCCAGAGGGCTACGGCGGGCGTGGCCCCACCTTCGACCTGCCCGACTACGTGCGCGAGGTCCCGGTGGAAGAGGTTCGTAACCTCGACCTGGACCTGGTCATTTACCAGACACCGAAAAATCTCTACGAGGATGGACCGGAGATCCTGAGCCCGGCTCAACGGACGTTGCCGCGCATCTACCTGGAGCACAACACGCCGCGGCCCCATGCCGTCGACACCCGCCACCATGTGGATGACCCCGACACCCTGCTGGTCCACGTCACGCGCTACAACCGCTTGATGTGGGACAACGGCCGCACGCCGACAATGGTCGTCGAGCATAGCGTCGCCATTGACCCTTCGGTGACCTACGACGGGCGCATTGAACGCGGTGTCACGGTCATCAACGGCCTGCAAAAGCGCCCGCGCATCGCGGGCTACGACCTATTCCAGGCCGCGCGAGAGAGCATACCGCTCGACGCCGTGGGTATGATGACCGAGGAGTTCGGGGGGTTGGGCGACATCCCCTACCGTGAGTTGCACCACCGCGTCGCCGCCTACCGTTTCCTGTTCAGCCCGATCAGATACACGAGCCTACCTCTGGCCGTGATCGAAGCGATGACGATCGGCATGCCGGTCGTCGCGCTGGCCACGACCGAACTGCCGGCAGTGATCGAAGATGGCGTGTCGGGGCTCATATCTTGCGATCTTGACTATCTCATCGCGGGCATGCGCCGCCTACTGGCCGACCCCGCCGAAGCGCGCCGCCTCGGGGACAACGCGCGTGCGGTCGCACGCTCCCGCTTCGGCCTCGATCGCTTCGTCGCGGACTGGAATAGAGCGTTTGATAGAGCCCTTAGCCTGGGCCTGCGCCATACGCCCCTACAGGCTGAAAGCTGATAGCTATGAGAATTGCATTTCTGAGTGAGCACGCCAGCCCCGTCGCCCTGCTCGGCGGCGCGGACGCGGGGGGCCAGAACGTCTACGTCGACGAGGTTAGCCGCAACCTGGGCCGAATGGGCTACAAAGTCGACGTCTTCACGCGCCGTGACAACCCCACCGCGCCCACGGTGATCGACTGGGCGCCCAACGTCCGCGTAGTCAACCTGGCCGCCGGCCCACCCCATGCCTTACCAAAAGACCAGTTGTGGCCGTACATGCCGCGTTTCCGCGATCTCCTGCTCAAATTCATGGCGCGTGACGGTGTGAGCTACGATCTGCTGCACGGCAACTTCTGGATGTCCGGCGCCGTCGTGGCCGAGTTGCGCGCCTATCTCGACATCCCCGCCGTGCAGATATTCCACGCTATGGGCAAGACGAAGCGCCGCCACCAGGGCGACGCCGACACGAGCGCGCCGGAGCGCATCGCCGTCGAGGAGGGCGTCATTCGCGCGGTCGACCGCGTCATCGCGCAGTGCCCCGCCGAGGTGGCCGAACTCGTCGACGACTACGGCGCGCCGCGCGACAAGGTCGTGGTCATCCCCTCGGCGGTCAATACTGAGGTATATCACCCTGTCCCGCGGGCTGAAGCGCGGCGGCGCATTGGGTTGGCGCCGGACGATCACGTCGTCGTGTACGTCGGGCGTATGTTACCCCGTAAGGACGTGCGCAACGTCGTGCGCGCGTTCGCCCTGTTGCTGCGCCGCTATGAGGAGGAATACGCGCAGCGACGAACGGCTTGCCCATCGGCGGCGGGATCGCGCCACGACACGACGCGAGTGTCTAGCGATACGCCCCTCAGGGCGTATAGCGATACGCCCCTACTGTTGTTGGTGGGGGGCGAGACGGTAGAGCCCGACCCAATCGCGACGCCCGAGATCGGCGAGCTACAGCGGTTGGCCGCCGAGTTGGGCGTCGCGGACCGCGTGCGCTTCGTGGGCAAGCGCCAGCCCGACGTCCTGTGCGACTACTACAGCGCCGGCGATATCGCGGTGACGACACCGTGGTACGAGCCGTTCGGGCTCACTCCGCTCGAAGCAATGGCCTGCGGCGTCCCCGTTATTGGCTCCGCCGTGGGCGGGATCACCTACACCATCGCCGATGGCGAGACCGGCCTGTTGGTCCCGCCGCGCGACCCCGAGCGCCTCGCATGCGCTCTATACGATCTCCTGGCGGCGCCGGACGCGCGTCACCGCATGGGAGCCGCCGCGCACGCACGCGCCGAACGGCTATTCACCTGGCCGGTCGTTGCGGAGCGTACCGCCGCGCTGTACGAAGAGTTGTCGGTTGCCAGTTGTCAGTTGCCAGTTGTTGGCGCATTGACTAGTGGGCTCGTGGGATAGTGCTGTATCCACTTGGAGCGCCGGCGCTCCAAGTAGAGACGGCAACTGGCAACTGGCAACCGACAACTGGCTACTGGCTACTGGCAACTGAAGGAGAAACTGTTGGCGCTCGTTGATGTCCTCATCCCGACGTACAGGCGCAAGACGGGTCTGGCCGTGGTCCTGACGAGCTTGCTCGGCCAGACCTTCACGGATTTCGACGTCGTGATCTCGGATCAGACGCCCGAGGCCGAGGCATATCTGGATAGCATCGAGATTGCCACGTTGGTGCGCGCACTGGAGTGGCACGGCCATCGTGTGGCGCTACATCGCCACCTACCCACACGTGGAATGGCCGAGCAGCGCCAGTTCCTGCTCAAACAGAGTAACGCGCCATATGCGCACTACCTCGACGACGATGTCCTGCTCGACCCGCCCGTGCTAGCGCGTATGCTCACGACCCTGCGCGACGAAGGCTGCGGGTTCGTGGGCTGCGCGGCCGCCGGCCTGGACTATCTCAGGGACATCCGGCCGCACGAGCAAGGCATTGAGTTGTGGCAGGGTCCGGTGCGACCCGAACCGCTGGACCCACGAACGCTGGCCAGCGTGTGGGACCGCCACAAAGTCAACAACGCGGCCAACCCTTTGCACCTGGAACAAACCCTCGTGCACGGGACGGCGCAGGGTAGTCCCGCGCGTGGGGGCGAGCCGCGCGGGCGAGATGGGCCAGACCGTGTCGTCCGCTACAAAGTCGCCTGGGTTGGCGGGGCCAACGTGTTGTACGACCGCGCCAAGCTGCACGATATTGGGGGCTTCTCCTGGTGGGAACGTCTGCCGCGTGAGCACGCCGGCGAGGAGGCTGTCGTGCAATTCTTATTGCTGCGCAAGTACGGCGGCTGCGGTATCCTGCCAAGCGGCACGTATCACCTTGGCCTGCCCACCAACGTCGAGGATCGGAGGCGCAATGCGACCGAGCTGTTCGAGGAACTGATCGAGGAGTTTAATGTACATCCAGAGGAGTAACACATGATCAACATCGACCTGACGGGTAGTGTGGTATTGGTAACGGGCGCTGGGAGCGGGCTGGGCGAGGCTACCGCGCGCGCCTTCGCGGACGCCGGCTGCTCGGTAGCGCTGCTCGACGTGAGGCAGAAGGCGGCTCAGCGCGTCGCCGACAGCATCATCACGCGCGACGCGCCGGTGTTGGCGTTGCAGTGCGACGTCAGCGACGCCGCGGCCGTCTTCGCCGCCGTCGACAAAGTCTTGGAAACATTCGGACGCCTCGACGTGGTCGTCAACAACGCGGCGGTCGACCACACCGTGTCCGTCGACGAGATGACCGTCGAGCAGTGGGACCAGGTCATCGGCGTCAACCTGCGCGGTCCCTTCCTGACGGCCAAGGCCGCACTTCCCACGATGAAGCGGCAGGGCTCCGGTCACATCATCAACATCGCCTCGACCGCCGCGACGCGCGCCTGGGGCAACGCGGCGGCCTACCACGCCTCCAAATGGGGCCTCGTCGGCTTCGGACGCGGCCTCGGCGTGGAGGGCCGTGAGGACGACATCCGCGTCACCACCGTGATCCCCGGCGGCATGCGCACGCACTTCTTCGACCGCTTCGTCGAGCAAGGCATCCCCATGCCCGACGAAAGCAAGTTGCAAGACCCGGCCAATGTCGCCGAGGTCATCCTCTTCGCCGTCGCCATGCCCAAGGGGTCGGCGCTACAGGAAGTCATCGTGACCCCATCGGACGAGACCAGCTGGCCGTAGCCGAGTCGGAAGTCGGAAGTCGAAAGTGGTACGACGGTAGAAACTCATTGTCCGCGCAGACCACAAACGTCGATGGTAGACTGGAGACAGGATTACAACTGTAGTGGAGGAATGATGCGTCATGGTCGCGCCCGCCAAGCCCGAGATCGATATCGACTGGTCAAGCTTTCCCGAGAGCGACGGTAAGCCGATGGCCGAGACGTACCCCAACGTCCTGCAGATGGTCGACCTCCTCCAGACCCTACCGGCCCTCTTCGTCCGTCAAGGGCGCGCCGGGACGACGGTCGGCGGTAATCAGTTCGTCTACTACAACCCAACCAATGGGCGCGACAACATCTCGCCCGATGTGTACGTCGCCTTCAATCGACCGCTGCCCCCACCGTCTAAGTGGCAAACCTGGGTCGAGGGCGGCTTTCCCGATATCGTGTTCGAGATCACCTCGCCGAGCACACAGCGGCAGGACTTGAGCCTCTCATCAAAGGGCAAGCGGACGCTCTACGCCCGGTTGGGCGCGCGAGAATACTACGTGTACGACCCACAAGGGGAGATGGACCCGGTGGTCCAGGGCTTCGAGCGGCGGGGCGAGCGCCTGGAACCGCTGCCGCCAACGGTGAACGGCGGTGTGTACAGCCCGCTTATGCGGGCGGAGCTGCGGCCGATGGCGATGGAGGCGTCGGGAATTCGGCTAGCGGGGGTGTGGCTGCGGGTGATCGACCCGGCGACAGGGCAGCCCGTCCCCCTCGCCGAGGAAGAGCATAACAGCCTCCAGGAAGAGCGCGTGGCGCACGCGGCGTCCGAGCGGGCGCGTCTGATCGCCGAACTACGCGCCAACGAGGAGGAGCGGGCGCGCCACTTGGCCGAGCGACGCGCCGGCGAGGAAGAGAGTGCGCGCCTGGCCGCCGAGCAACGCGCCAACAAGGAGGAGCGGGCGCGCCTGGCCGCCGAGGAGGAGCTACACGCCTTGCGCGCCGCTCTCGCGCAACGCCGCACACCTGACCCCGAGACCGAGGCTCACGTCGAGGAGTGAGTGGGGAAAATAAGGGACGGATGGATATCCCATAGTTCCTGCCGCTGACCGTGCCGGCTCGGCAACGCCTTTGATCCATGGGCTGATCACGCCGGCAAAGTAGAACGCGATAGCTGATAATAGGAGGGTATGCTAACCACACAGCCCGTTGAAGCGCCCCCACCGTCCCAACACGCACCCACGCGATTGCACGACCGCCTCGCGCGCGTGGTCGACCTCACGGCCGCGCGCGCCGCGCTATGGCCGTTCCTGGCAACGCGGCTGGCCTTCATCGTGATCGGGCTCGCCGCGCCGCTGCTCTACGCGGACCACCCCACGCGCACGCCGCCGACGCCGGACGGTACGGGCTGGGCTATATGGGACGCGCGCTGGTTCACCGGTATCGCCCTACACGGCTACGCCTACAAAGAGGTCGCGTTCCAGCACTACTACCCCGCGTCCGCGTTCTTCCCGCTCTACCCCCTCGCTATTCGGCTGGTAACGATCACGGGACTGAACGCGGACGCGGCGGCCACACTCATCGCCAACGCGGCGTTCCTGGCCGCGCTCTACTACCTGTACCGGCTGATCGCCCTCGACTTCCCCCACGCCGTGGCCGTGCGCGCGCTGTGGCTGCTAGCCCTCTTCCCGACCGCGTTGGCCTTCTTCGTGCCCTACACCGAATCGCCCTACCTATTGTTCGCCGTCCTGACCTTCTGGAACCTGCGGCAGCGCCGCTGGCTCGCCGCCGGCCTCTTCGGCGCCCTCGGCGCCCTCACGCGCCAGACCGGCCTGGTGCTGCTGCTGGCCTACCTAGTCGAAAGTCGGAAGTCGGACGTCGGAAGTGGTCCATCGATACAGGGGGCTATACCAACACGCGCGAACAGACGCACTCGCTGGTCTCACTTCCGACGTCCGACTTCCGACTTCCGACTAATCGTGGGCGCCGCCCTCATGCCCGCCGCCGTAGCCGCACACCTGGTGTACCTATGGCGCGTCACGGGCAATCCGCTGATGTTCGTCCGCGCGCAGGGCACATGGCACCGCAGGCCAGCGCTGCCGTGGGCGGGGATCGTGGCCACAGTGCAGCGCTGGAGTTGGCGCGCGACAACCGACCTGCAGCGTGCGCACATGGCGTTGGAACTCGGCGCCGTCGTGCTCTTCCTGGCGCTCCTCGCCATCGGGGCGCGCCGGCTGCGCCTCTCGTACACCGTCTATGCCGGGGCGGTGTGGCTGGCCGCCCTGGTTAGCCCGGCCGTGGGCGACGCCTCCAAGCTGCCGCTCATGTCGTCGTCGCGCTTCGCCCTGAGCGTGTTCCCCTCGTTCATCATACTGGCGCTGCTGCTGCGCCGGCCGGGAACCTACCAGGCATGGCTGACCGCCTCGGCCATGCTTCTGGGCTTCCTGGCCGCCTTCTTCGTGCTGGGAGGATGGGTCGCCTGAACGAGTAGTCAGTAGTCAGTAGTCAGAAGACGCGCGGGACAGTGTCGCGCCGGGGATTGTTTACTTGTCGCCATGCCACGTCCAGTTGGCCCATTCTGACTACTGGCTACCGACTACTGGCTACTGGATAACCTGTACCGGCGTCCCCGGCGTGGCCCAGGAGTAGAGTTGGCTCATGGCGTTCAGGGGGACATTGACGCAGCCGTGCGTGCCGGTATAGTTCTGCCCCGGTGTTCCGACCACGGAATTGGTGCCAGGGCCGTAAGAGGTGCGCCACGGCGAGTCGTGGATGTAGTAGCCGCTGTCCTTGAAGTAGAGCGCGTAGGTGACGGGGCTATCCGCGTAATAGAACTTCGAGCCTTTCGGCCAGGGGCTATGGAAGACGAAAGGACTCTTGCCAAACATGACGTGGAATAATCCCGTCGGGGTGGGCAGTTCTTTGTTCCCCGTCGTGACTAGCCTATTCAGGAAAAGCGTGGGGCCGTCGTAGGCGAACAAGCGCTGCTGCGAGAGCGAGATGACGATGCGCTTGTATGTGACGTTGAAGCCGCCCCAGTCACCGACGACCTTGGTGTTGCCCAGGCGATCCGTCGCGCGCATGGCCAATTCATAGCTGCCGGCCGGGGCGAGCCGCCCCTGGTCGTCGCGCCCGTTCCAGGCGACCTGCTGCGGCACACCCGCCAGCTTGAGCCCTGTAGGGATGATATGGCGGATACGTGTACCGCTGCTGTCGTAGATGCCGACCGTGACCGTCGAGGCCTTAGTGCCCTTGTAGTCAAGGGTCAACTGCTCCAGCGCGGGGTCAAAGTAATAGCCCGAGAAGATATGCTGCGCCAACGCTGGCGGCGTCACGTCGACGTGTACTGGGTACGTCGCCCCGGCGCCCCAGTTGCCTGCCGTGTCGAGCGCGCGCACATGGAAGTAGTACACTCCCGTGCCCAGGCCGCCGAGTGACACGCGCGGCTCGCTCGTGCGGATGTGGGTGCGCGCGACGCCGTTGGGGTCGGTATCGAGCCGGTAGCTATAACCGGCGATACCAGCCGGGTCGCCCATCGTAGTCCAGCGGAAGGTAACGAGGGACGTGGCATAGGAGGCGGTGGGCCGTGGGTTGGTTGGGGACGACACGGCGGGCGCGGCGGGCGCGGCCACCTGCACGCCGAAGGCGGTCGCGCCGTGCGCGAACACAGCCCAAGGACCGGCGCCGGCGTCCGAGGCCAGGCGCGCCTGCCAATGGTAGCGTCCGGCCGCGAGGCCATGCGCCGCGACGGCGGCGACGCCGTGGACGACGGAGGCCGACCCCGTCGGCGTCCCCTTGAAATCCTGCCCGATAGGGCGCGCCTCAACCTCCGCGCGCAACCCCTTCACGTCGGTCGGAGCCATGACCTGCAACGTCGCCCCCGCCCCGTTGGTCCAATCGCCCGCGGCGAGCGTCGCGCCGGTAGGTCCGGCTTGAGCGAGCGAGAGCGGCGCCGCTGGCGCGGGGATCTTCGTCGGCGCGACGGTCGCCGAGGCGGCCACAATGGGTGTTGGGCCAGCGCCGCCACCGGTCGCGGCGGTAACGGTGACTGTCGCGGGGACAGTCGTCCCATTCACCGTGGGAGCCGCGGCCCCGCCGGTCGCGGCGGTCGGACTACTCACGGCCGCGCCTGGGAGCGCGGCGACGACGTGCGCGTCACGCAGCAAACGCGCGGCGACACCCGACGTGCCAAGAACGAAGGCGATAACGGCGACGAGTATGAGTGGCAGGATACGGCGCATAGCTCTCAACGATCCTTAAAATATAATGTTCGAATGTCCGGTGGAATAATGTGAGACAGCCCCAGTCTAGCGCGTCCCGCGCTTCCAGCCAATCGCCATGAGCCTGTGAAACACAGCTGATTGCTATCATACCCACCGCGAACCGTGACACCACGACGTAGACAAGTTGGCCCGCAGGGTGTATGATCGTACCACCAACGCGCTCACGTTTTACACATTCGTACCCATTGGGAGGAATCGAGATGCGCTGCATTGCCTGTGACCGAACCAACGCCAGCGACGCCCGTTTCTGTATCGGCTGCGGGACGCCCCTTGCCTACGGAACCTCGGCGTCCACCGTTTCGGGCGGATCTTCCCCAACGCCGGCCACCGCACTCTGGTCGGGCGCCTCGCCCGCAGGCTACGCCGCGACGGCGCCCTTCAATCCCCCAACCGCCTATCCCGCCGCCCCCGCGTCTCCCAGCGGATATCCGGCGTACGGATACGCGGCGGCCCCTGGCTACCCGCCCAGCGTGCCACCTGGCTACCCACCCAGCGTGCAAGTGGTCAACAACATCCACATGCCGTCCGTCGCGGCGCCATCGCCCGTGATCATGCTGCGGCAGGACGACGGCCCGAACCTGCTGGTTCGCGCGCTGTGGTTCCTCTTCATCGGCCTGTGGCTCGGCGCGCTATCCACGGTGCTGGCGTGGCTACTCAACCTGACGATCATCGGGCTGCCGCTGGGGCTGATGATCCTCAACCGTTTGCCGCGCATCATGACGCTCAAGCCAACCCCGTTGCGCCTGCAGGTCAGCGTACAGAATGGCGTCACCATCATACAGCAGACCCGGCCCATGCAGCGTCCGCTGGCCCTCCGCGCCCTCTATTTCCTACTGATTGGCTGCTGGGGCAGCGCGCTGTGGCTGCTAGCAGCGTGGCTGCTCGTCGGCGCGACATTGGGGTTAGGCCTGCCGCTGGCCTTCTGGATGTTCGACCGCGTGCCCTTCGTCACCACACTGTCCCGCTGAGAACACGCTCAGGGGGTAGGTAGTTTGTCGAAGAGGGAACAGGGAATAAGGTCGTCTGCTTCGATAATTGCGTTGATACGATGAGCCAACTTGGCTTTGGCAAACAACTCGTCCGCGTCATCAAGGCCGAGATCCTCGTACACGTTGCCGCTACCTACGTAGACATCTGTGCCGTTCACGGTCATGCTGTATCCGTCGCTCATTAGTCCTCCCGATTCTCTTGCGCGGTATTATGGACGATACACATTCTTGATATGCCATCTAACCGCTTCCTCAGCGGGCCAGAGTGTATTGTCAGCGGGGCGCTGCAATATCTGATTATCCAACACAAGCAGCGGTTGGATTCTTTCGTCGTCCCTTGAGATGATTGAGGACACTTTGATATGGTAGTCATGTTGTACGCTGACGATTCCTTGGTCAAACGTCCAATGGTGTAGCCCGCATAACGTCATACCATTACGCGGGTCGTCGTTGTGACTCAAACTCCATGGCACAATGTGCGCAGCAGCGACAGCGGTACGTCCTTCCAGTGTCATGATACGAATGCCGCACAAAGCGCAGGTGTGATCGTAGGCGTCTACTACGACGCGGCGGAATGCTGTCGAACGCGACTCACTGAGATATTGTTCCTGCGCCGTCGGCGCTTCATGCAAACTAAAGCGTCCTCGCGCGCGATTGAGCAACTCGCGGCTGTACTCAAAAGACTCAGCCGTGATTTGGCCCACTTCAACAAGTTTCGCGCGCAACTCCGGCGCAAAGTATGTTTCGATGAGGACACGGCGCAGGCGGTCACGCTCATGCGCATCAGCTAAGGGCTCGTTAAGGAATAACGTCCCGTTTTCGCCGCAGCGCCCTTTCATTGGGCGGTGAGGCAGGATAGAATGAGGCATCAATCCAGTGAGTGCTCCTCCAGGAGGTCGGCATGGTAGCATCAA
>JAABUL010002344.1_pt1 | contig 31711 bp, 51 predicted proteins | sample 5559151 | NCBI WGS metagenome assembly JAABUL01 (sample SAMN10711876, study PRJNA513368) | rock metagenome | isolation source: Antarctica rocks | place: Antarctica: Victoria Land, Pudding Butte sud
ACCTGGGTGGACATGACGCCGGAGGAGTTTGAGGTCCGGCACGGTCCCGGCTACAGCGCCTGGCTCTTAGAGAACCCGATGCCGCCCGAGGCGTTCACGAACAGAGGCACCTGAGTGGTTGACAGCTATGCACTGCCTCGATTGGCGACGGATGTTTGGGTCTAGCAAATCGATTCCGCTTGACGTGCAAAAGACGACCAACATGATAGGTATGTGCGAAGCATATGGTTTGACGTCAAAAGGTTCCAGTAAGCCTGTGTGGACTGGCTGTCATGCACCGCGATCCAGGCTCGATCAACGTGCTGGTAATGAAGTGGCCCACAAATCCCTCAATTCGGCTGCCACTTAACGTCCACATGCAGTGCAACTCAATCAGACACGATTGACATGATCTCATGTTGTGTGCCCATATGTCATCCAACACAACATCACAATTTCCACTGTCAGCATTCGTGCTCTTTCTTTAGCGCCTAACGTCACCTCCCAGGCACACCATTCAAACCTCACACCCTGTCTCTGCTCAAGGTGGGCCTGCCCACACTGCCCCGCGCCACACCAGGTGCACATCATGCAACCACCTTTCTACATCATCTGCCCCGTCGCCTGCAGCTGTTTGTCCTGCTCCTGCCATGCGGCGGCCCCGCCGCCGCCCACCTGGCCGCCGCCGCCCAAGGTCTGACCACCGGCAGCCCTGTCGCCGAACTCCGGTGCGGCAAATGCGGCAAAGGACTGCGACAGCGGCGACCGCGGCTCGCCACTGCCAGCGCTGCGCAGCAGCGTCGCCTCGTTCTCCGCGCGCCGCCGCTCCAGCCCGTCACGAACCGCCTGCATTTTGGAGGACAGCAGAGTCAACTTCGGAGCAGAGTGCTGTTTCAGAAATGCTGTTTCCGAAATGCCCCGTCTCAGTCTGTCCCGCACCGCCTGCATCATTGAGACAGCAGACAGTGTTTGCAGCAAATCGCCGCTCCAGCCCATTCCGCACCGCCTTCGGCAGAGGAATTGGGCAGCTGCAGCATTGGCGCATCAGCAGTTTCATCACAGTAAGGCCTTCGCCTTCTGCATCTGGAAGCCAGTCGTATCCCGGGTGCTGTCACTGGCGATGTCTCTGGTTCTTGTCGAAGTCCAACAGAAGCTGTATCTCATCAGAGACCTGAAAGGTGCGTTTCAAAAGGAAAACAGACCGCAGCCGGCCATAGCACCGAAATGCAAATCCATACAACTAGTGCTGACTTCACAATGTGCAGCTCCTGAAGGTGTGAAACCTAAAGCGCACGACAGGATGTCGCCCGTGGCCGCCTTGATGTCGCGCTGGTAGAAGAGCGCTGGCACCACCATGCCGCGGAGTTGAGCATGCCATACCAAGAGCATTTCGGGGTCATACCAGAAGAATGTTGCCGGCCGCCGCCTTGATGTCGCGCTGGTCGAACAGGGCCGACACCACCGCCACGCCCGCGCAGCCGGCGTCAATCGCGACGCCCGCATTGCCCGCGTCCACGCCGCCGATGGCGACGACGGGGATCGAGACCGCGCGGCAGATGTCGGCAAGAACGTCGAGCGAGATGGTGTCCGTCTGCTTGGTGCTCGTGGGGTACACTACAACAACGGAACACGATATAATCGCGTTTCAAGCTCCCAATTCCCCTTAAGTTGAAGGGCAACAGTTGATCGGTGCATGCGGATTGCCTGGGCAGGCCTTGGCCCAGAATTCGCCTCCAGCATTGAGTTCCTCGCTTCTGGGCAAGGGGGCCAAGCAGTCCCCCAAGGAGGCTGCAGGCTTGTGCAGCAGGGGTCATACCACTGGACAGCAGACTTCTGCACACTATCACTCTGTGAGCAATGCAGAATTTCCGCAGCGCAGCAATGATCAACTCGAGTGGATTCCCGTTCGTTCCCACACTGAGCACCTGCACCGAGGTGGACAGTGCTGGCTCCACCAAACGCTCTGGAGGCCTTCAAAACACTGGCGTCATCAAATCTTTCAGGTTTCGTCGAAAGTCTCCACCTGCATATGTGCCGCGGCGGGCGGTGCTGACTCCAAGGAGCGCTCCAGAAGCTCTCCAGTCTACCGCAAAGATGAAGTGCTTCTTTTCTCTGAAGGCCCCACCTGCGCCCGCCCCAAGGTAGTCGGCGCCGGCGGCCGCCGCCGCGAGCGCCTGCTGCGCCGTCTTGACGGAGACGCCGAGAATGCGGTGCGGCCCGATCAGCGCCCGCGCCTCCGCCGCCGGCAGATCGTCCTGTGGGCACGCAAAGATGGTTCGCAAAGGCAGTGTCGAGTTTGTGTTTCCTGGTGGGATCGTCAGGTTTCCCAGAAGTTCCCAGGATGCGGTGCGGCCCGATCAGCGCGCGCGGGCCGGTTGCATGCACATCCGGTCATTCTGAGCAGACGGAGTGTATCAAGGGGGAGACCACGACGGTTGTGCAATTTCAATGCCCACCTGGCCTACGTGCACGCCGTCCGCGTCGGCGGCAATCGCAACGTCCACTCGGTCGTTGATGATGGACACCCCGCCCGCCTCCCGGCACGCCTCCACCAGCTTGCGCGCCTACAGGGCAGCGATATTGATCCAGCAGATCAGTAGGCTGCAGAATCACTGAAGCTCAGAAAGCCGCCTCCCGGCACTCCTCCACCAGCTGGCGCGCCGGCAATGCCATATTGTCCGGGAGGCGCGATGTAGTACCATCGCCGAACACGTGGCCTTGTCACGGTGCAAGGTCTGTTCTGAACATCCCGAGGAGCAGATGTCAGCACAAGTGAACTAGGGCATGCGGCTGCCAGCACGCGCGCTGCCCGATCATGCCGAGGGACTCTGCAGCTGCCGTTTCCCGCTGCGGTGACGCACCTGGCACAGAAAGGCGCGACCATCGGTGTCCTTGAGCCGCAGCTGCACGCAGCCAGCGCCGCCCACCAGCGCATCTCGCACCGCCTCTGGCGTGCTGCGCCCCTGCGGCGCAGGGGATTGGACCGTGACCGCTAAGACCTTGGTCTGCTACAGCTGTTGATCGATTGCGAGATGCATGATCCTGCCTGCCACAGGCGGCAACTGCCACCAGAGACGTGCTCTAAGGCGTGTCCCGAGGCCTCAACGTGCCAGGCGGGCATGGCAGGCGGCACCTGTGACGGCACGCAGAACGGACGACAAGATAACGAATCAAGGTCGTGGGCGGGCGTCGCAGGCGGCGTCGGTGACGGCGTACAGGCGCACGTCCTCAAACGAGAACCACACTACTAGTTATGAACATGTCGGACACCTTTTCAAGATTGTGGTTCTTGCCTGGCGGGCGTCGCAGGCCGCGTCAGTCACAGCGTACAGGCGCAGGTAGTCGGCGTCGCGGCGGCGCTCCCGGGACGGCCGGCTGCCCTGCGCCCCCCAGTCTGCCGTCTGGTACCTGCGGGAACAGTATATAAGATGTCAAAGCATTGCCAAACCCCTCAAAATCAGAGCAGCTGCATGGCGTTCTGCGCTGCTGGGTCACCTGATACCGATGTGGAAAACAAGAGTTGCAGATTGTACAAACCCCTCAAGAGGCAGAGCAGCCGCATTGCACCCTGCGGTCGGCGTCTCGCGGCGCAACGTTGCAGCATGGATTCTCCGCTGGAAGGTCAGCAGCTCATCACGACAACAGCAGGCAGGGGCGGGAGGCATTGCGGCTGCATCTGGATCGTCTGCATGCTGCAGAGGGTGGGACACAGCGTGTGCACCGCCAGCTGTACTCTGGCCCTGCAGCAAGTCCTGCTCTACTAGGATGGCTTTTACACAATCAAAGAGCACCCGTGGTTGAGGGGGCGGGAGGCGCCGGTGCCAATGCGCAGCGGCGCGGACGCCCGCAGCGCGCCTGTCAGGTAGCTCTTTGCCTGCATGGAGGAATTCGTTCTATGTGGACGCTTGTTGATTGCGCAAGTTTAATCCGAAAGCTCGATTCAGTCCATTCTGCGTGCCACTCGTTTCTGGGACGTGCCGCAATTGACACCGTTCTTCTTCTGGGGGTTGCACTGGAGTGCCGGCAACACCGCCCTTGCTGGGCGCAGCACAGTGTCCGAACACCAGAATGCAGGATGGCAGGGGCCGCACCTGCAGTCGCAAGGTGCACCTTGGCGGGGGGCCTTCGGTGTTGTGGACATGCTCAAGGGTTGGATCGGCCTGGGGGCCACAAGAAGGGTTTAGGTTGGAGGATTCCTCACCCCCCGCACGGCGTCGGGCGTCGACAGCCCCTTGGCCAGCCCCGCGGCGATGGCGCTGGCCAGCGTGCACCCCGTGCCGTGGCTGTTGCTCGTCCTGTGTGGACGGAAAAACATTGTAGCTCGATTCAAGTTACCAGTTTCGCAATGAGTGGCAAGCGGTGCTGTGTGCCCCTCTGTGTCCTGGTCCGTCCTACGCGCAGCAACTACGCGTCTGAATGTTAACAGCGATGGAAGTGTCAGGAACGATTTGCCCCGGCATCACGTCAAGCAGCGGGGAAGCCATGCCTTTGTGGAGTACGGCACAAGGGCTGCGCGTTGGGAGGCAACTACACCGCTGTTGTGCCGTGTGGCGAACACAGTGTCCGCTACAGCTGCGCTTTCCAGGCAGCCACAGTGATGTTCTGTCGATAGGCTAAGTAGAAACAACAAGATACAACTCACATGATTGCGTCCTCCTCCAGCACCGTCATTGCGGTGCCATCATATAGCACGTCGGCAGCCGTGGCATAGCCACCGTCACGACCACCGTCCGCCGACACCAGGTGGCCGCCCTGCAGCGCCAAGACACCAACACTTTACACATCTGTACTGGGCAGTAGGAAGGGAGCAGCCACTCCGTTGATCATGCTATGAAACAGGCAGACAGCCCCGCAGCTGCAGGCCTGCTGACGTGTGGCAGGTCCAGGCCGCGCACAGCATACTGTGCTCTACGAAATGCACAGAACCCAAAGCCCCGACGACTTCAACCAGCGCACCTTGACCAGCACGTACTGGGGGCCGAAGGCGTGCAGCGCAGCGGCCGCCTCCTTCATGTCCTCCAGGTTGCCGATCGTCTTGCCATCTGCACAGAGTGTAGGTTCACTTGATGTTTGCAGATCGTTCTCTTGGGCATCCTGACGACAGTCGCACGCCAATGTTTGCAAGGTTGACACGCAACAGCTGAGTGCTTCACGATGCACACTGGCACCAGCGACAGGCGCCACCGGGAAGCGCAGCACCCGCTGATGCATGACACTATTGCCCATTTGCATCAAAATGCAGTGGCAACGGCAGCTGCTGATTGTGGACAAGAGCCGATCCTTGCAGATGCCACCCTGAAGCTGTCGTGCACCACGAGCTGATCTCAGCTTGCAAGCTCGACATGTACTGGCATTTATGTGCAGAATCAGAGCAATGCATCGCAGAGCCCCACGCCATATTTAATGTCACGATGGTGGCGCCAGCTCTCGACTGCGGGCTTTTGCGCATGGCCTCCCTGACGCCATGAGCTTGCAGTGTGCGGCTGAGCTTTTCGAATCCTCCAGTTGCCCACCAAGCAGGGCAGACGCTTCAGGGATGTTGGGCGTCACAATGGTGGCGCCCGGCAGCAGCCGCTCACGCATGGCCTCCATGACGCCGCCCGCCGCGAGCGCGTCTCCACTGGTGGCGACCAGCACCGGGTCCACCACCAGCAGCGGGCGGCCGGAGGGCGCGTCCGCCATTGCTTCCAGCCGCTCCGCCACCGCCTCCACTATCTGTAGAGAAAAGGGAGGCATGTCAGATCGGTGCTAAAACAGATGCACATGGCGACTACGACAGAACCTACCAGGAGCAGCGGCCGTCCAGAGAACATGTCTGCCATCGCTTTCAGCTGCTCCGCCAACACCTGCACTGCCTGCGGAGTCGTGATGGCACAATAGTGACGCAGAGAGAACGCCGTGTTAAAGGACGGTCCTTGGGTGCAGCCGCTCCAATGTACGACCAAGTTGTACGACCAAGTTGTGGAAACAGATGCGAGCCTGCTTGAACGACGTTGGCGCCGATGTCCCCAAGAACCGCGTACAGCTGTCGTCTTTCCTGCTCTTGTGGGTTTCAATCTCTTTATGTTTGGTGAAGCCTCAAACTTCTCGAATGATCTCCTCGGCGCTGGGGCAGCATGCCGGGCTTGGCGACATTAGCGCCGATGTCGGCGAAAAACCGCGTCCAGCTGCTGAACTTTTCCAAGTCCTTATCATTCTCTATGCCCTTTACACAGCAAACTTTCTGCAGACACACCGCGGCGCTGGAAAGCATGCCCGTCTTGATGCCGTTGGCGCCGATGTCACCCAACACTGCATCCAGCTGCACTCTCATCACGCGTTTTTTCTGTAAATCTTGTTGATCTTCATCGAGTCGTTCTGTTCACAAAGTTACCTCGGCGCTGGGCAGCATGCCGGTCTTGATGACGTCGGCGCCGACGTCGCCCAGAACCGCATCCAGCTGCTGCCTTGGCTCTCGAGACCTTCTCCTCTAATGCTCGTGTATTTCATATCAAGCGTCTCACCTCACCTCGGCTCTGCGCAGTATGCCGGTCTTGATGGCGTCGGCGCCGATGTCAACCAGAACCGCGTCCGGCTGCTGTCCTACGTTCGAAGTAGATCTGACGTCCAATGAAATTCAGTTTGGAAGTGCCCTGACTTTCCAGAATGCTCACCTCGGCGCTGGGCAGCATGCCGGTCTTGATGACGTCGGCGCCGATGTCGCCCAACACCGCGTCCAGCTGCGCCCGCACGCTCGCGACGGGCACTGTGTGCACCTCGAGCACGCCATGCGTGTTCTGCGCCGTCAGCGCCGTCACGGCGGTGGCGGCAAACACGCCCAGCGCCGCGCAGGCCTTGATGTCGGCCTGGATGCCGGCGCCGCCGCCGGAATCGGAGCCGGCTACCGACAGCACGCGCGGCACCTGTTGTGGAAATTGAAATCTCTTGTGGTTCAGGGTCTATAGCTCGCATGCCTTGGCGTCCGACTGGAAGCTGGCGCCGCCCCCCGAGTCGGAGCCCGCCACCGACAGCGCCCGCTGCACCTGATGCAGGACTGACGTAGACACTGTGAACCCTAACAAAACATGAGCGCAGGCTTTAATGTCCACCTGGATGCCGGCGCCGCCGCCTGAAATTGGAGCCTGCCACCGATAAAACCCTCGGCACCTGTTGCGGAGAGAAAGACGCATCAGAAACCATGAAACAAGCTGATACATTCAAGATGTGCGCCCCGGAGTTCGCTTGGATGCCAGCGCCGCCGCCGGACACAGAGCCTGCCACCGACGGCACCTGCGGCACCTGATGTGGAAGTTCGAGGTTCAATATCAAGAGCGTGTGTGGTGTATTGTGGTTCTGTGAGGACTGATGTAAGAAACACAAGTACACCCTAGCGTGTCCCCTGGACGCTGGTGCCGCCATTGGCAGCACCCTGCGGCAGCTGCCGCAAAAGCTAGTCCGGTGCATGATTGCGCATCGACAGCCCGTTTCCTGAAATGCCTATGCACAGCTGCCAAGTCATCTGATTGAGGAACAGAAAGGCGCGTGCCTTGACTATGTTTGCGGGCGGCACGGGGGCCGCGCTGTTGCTGGGCGCGCCGAACAGGAAGGCGCCGATCTCCGGCCAGCCGGATGCCTCGTACAGCACGCCATCCGCCCGGTCGCTGCCAAAAGGCGCTGCACGCATGCATGAAACAAGTTTCATGATTACATCACGGCAGCCAGCTATGTACACCACGCCGACCACCCGGTCGCTGCCAAAGGGCGCTGCGTGCACGCACAGACGGGGTTCTTGGAACGCAGTCCAGGATTCAGTCCGGACATTACAGATGCGAAGATGGACCGGGATGCTTCGAGGGCGCTGTGCGCCAAGCCGGTCATGCAGCGCTCTGTGCGAGGACAGCATCTACCTCAAGGTGTTTGGCGCTAGTGCCGGTTCTCAGATGCAGCTGATAGCAGCCGTGCATGTCCAGTACCGGCTGCTTGGAACATCTCAGAGAAGGCACACACTCATAGGGACACGAGGGGCTGGCTCTGGATATCGGCGGTCACGCGCTTTCGAAACGTGTCGAGACATGATCGCTTAGTGCAAACAGCAGCTGAAAGAAAGCAATGGCTCACCCGACACGAGGGGCAGGATTTGTAGGCCGGCAGCGGCGGCGACGCGCCGCAGCAGCGCATTGGTCCCCACCACGATGCCCACATCGGCGGCGACCAGCGGCGCCAGGTCTGAGCGCGAGTCCCCCACGTACACTGAGAGTCCCTCCATCGACCCAGTCTGTCAGCAACAGACATTGCTGTGTTTTGCAACTGGTGATGTAGGTCAACAGGGGTGAAATTGGCAGGCATCAGAGGCGCAGATTGGGATGAGAAGCAATGCAGGCTGGAGCAGTGCCCAGAAAGTGTGCCGGCGGCACAAGAACGGTGCGTGATAAGCATTCCTTTTCGAATGGTGCGTGATAAGCATTCCTTTTCGACTTCGTAGCAGTTGCGGACAGGCGGGGTTGGGAAGGCAGAAAGGCAGACAAGGGAGTGCACACCTCGGAGGCGAGGTCGAGCAGCACCGTCTCGAAAGTGGTGTTCTTTGAGATAACTGATTGTGTTGATCGTTCGATTCATTTATACCAAGTGCAACTAGGCACACCTCGGAAGCGAGGTCCAACAGCACCGTCTCGAAGATAGCGTCCTTGTCCGTGCCGCACTCGACACGCCTGCACGCCCAAGGGAGGTGCCGCGACCATCAGCCTGGCAGTCGGACCGTAGCACGGTGATAATTTAGGTCGGCGGAGCCAGCAGGCCTTCAGATTGGCGCTGCGCCTGGTGTGACAGGTTGCCAGGGCGGGGTTCGCTATGCGGTAAATCACCGCCTGGCCACCTCGGTGCAGAATTGAGCTTGAGACCGTTCTATGGTTCGCAAAGGCCGCACCGCACGATGTCGCCAGTGGCGTGGCCGTTTGGGCCCATCTCCAGGTCGTTGGCGTGTATCGTGATCTGCATGACCACCAGCTTTGGTAATATGTACAGCACTGATGTGGCACCATTGGGTCTCTGCTGTAGGTGCGGCTGCTTACGGCCACGTGACACGCACCACCCCAGACTCTCCGCAGGAAAGCATGGTGACGGCAAAGCCAGCACCAGGCCGTCGCCGATCGTGGCCACTGCACCCTCCAGCGCCTCTGCGCTGCCGGCGCGGCCGCCAGCCGCCAGCTGCTTGGCCTGAAAGGCGGCCGCCGACACCAGAACGGCCACGTCCTCTCCAGCAGGCGCGGCTGCCTCACCAGAGCCGCTCGGCCCCTGCTGTCCCCGGGTGGCCGCCATGGACGCCGCCGCGGCGGCGGCAACGGAAGACGCCTCTTCGTCGCTGTCGGCAAACCGCTCGGGCTTTTCTGCAAAGGCGCGCGCCGCGGTAACGCCGGCAGGCGCGACGCCGCCGTCGGGGCGGCCGCCGCTGTCGGGCTGGCCGCTGCTACCCGCCGCTGCCGGAGGCGGCTGCTGCGGCGGCGGCTGCGGGGCGGCGCCGGAGAGCTGCTGTTGGTGGCCCGCCTCGGAGGGCGGCAGCAGTGCCGCGCGCAGCAGCGTCGAGGACCAGTTGACGCTCACGACGTGCGTCGGCACGCGCTCCTGCGCCGCGCGCTGCAGCACCTCCCGGCAGCCGCGCCGCAGCTCCACCGCTTGCCCTGCCAACGGTCGAGCAACGGGAGGTTAGCGGCTGGGTTGGTAGGGAGAAAACCCAGACCCTGTTGCTGGCTGTGCGTTCCTACGTCGCACGCTGCAGCACCTCCGGGCAGCCCCGCCAGACCTCCACCGCTTGCCCTACCAGTGAGTGAGAAGGCATTGGCTGCACCACGGCAAAGCAATGATGATGCAGCGCAATTCCGATTACTGCAGCACCTCTCATAGCCAGATTCACAGACCCGTGACATCCTGCTGAAAGCACTTGAAAAGCGTGACCTCTGCTACCATCCACAGCTGCTGTGGGGCCGCATCACACAGAACGTGCAGTTATTGTCAGGACCACTCAATCTATACCCGCCGCGGCCAGTGCCGCTGCAGGCAACATGCTCGCCAATGCTCGCACAAGCGTCAGGTACACACGCAGTAGTGAGTCAAGAGATATCTCCTCAGACCAAGGTACCCACCGGCGGCGGCCAGCTCCGCGGGCGATACGCCGGCCAGGATGCGGCTTTCCTGCACGACGGCGTTCATGTCGCGGTCGAAGGCCGACAGCCGCTCCACGAAACCCGACAGCCACTCGTCGTTGTACTCTTCCGGGCACGGGAGCCCCTACCAAACAGAATTCCAAAATTTTACATGATAGTCGTAGTGGCCCCAGAAGTTTGTCCAAGACTGTTGGCTATATCCCTACATGTGGTGGGTTGCGGCTGCACAGACAGCATGTCAGGCGGTGTAGCAAACCTTAAGACCTGTTCGTACATTCAGGGAGCAGACGCACCTCGGGCAGCAGGCCTGCCAGCAACGCGTCCTGCTGCGCGCCATAGTTGGCGACCAAGGCATCACGCTTGGCCTCCAGCTGCTGCCGCATGCCCGCGTCGCCTGCAACAAACCGGGATAACGAGACATGGACTTGATTTTATGGCTATGGGCACGTAGAGTTGGTCGCATTTGAGCTCTTCACAGTTCACTGGACAAAGGGCGCAGACCAGATAATGTCCCACCCCCGCTGCGCTGCACTGCCGCGTCGATCGCCGCGTTGATGATCGCGCCGATCGTGTCGCTCGCGGTGCACGTCTCGTCGAAGTCCACCGCCAGCAGCGCCACGCGCGGCAGCGGCGGCGTCTGCGGCTGCTCGCCAAAGAACGCTGACTCGAAGCGCATTGCGGTGCAGTACAGGCTGCACAGCGAGCCTGCAGCGCAGGTTTTAGGGTTTATCAGGGTTTCAGGAGTGCTTGATAGCATTGTGGAGTGCTTGCTGAAGAACGCCGCCCTGGAGCGCATTGCCGTGCAGTATAGGCTGCGCAGCAACCTGCATTTGGGGTGTGAAGGTGACAGCTTTCGAGTCTATGCACTGCATGAAGAACACAAACGAGGCTCCCACGAGTAGCCGCAGGAGACGTTGCAATGCTGTTGTGCCCATGGGCATGGGATGCCAAGGTGTACGAAGGCAGAACACAGGGCTAGCACACCGTACGGCACGTCAGCGCCCAGCTGGTCGATGATGCGCTCCTTGGCGGCGGGCAGCCGCAGGTAGGCGGGCGCGGAGTAGGTGCGGATCCAGTGGGAGTAGGGGTGCGGCGGCCGGCGGCGGCCGCCGCCGCCGGCGCCGCCCTTGTGCGCGCGCGCCAGCTGGCAGCCGATGTAGCCGTACAGGCGCGTGCATGGCGCCATGGCCGCCAGCACGTGCACCAGGCTCTGCGAAGTTATCGAATGTCGGCTGAGCGGTCCTAAGAAAGCCAGGCAAAATGCAGCGTGGTGTCTTTTCGTGCCGAGGTAGGTCGCCGATCGCCCACCTGCGGGCCCTCGGCCAGCCGCAGCAGGAACTTAGTGTAGGCGGCTGTTGTCGCGTTGGGCCGCGAGTTCAGCTGATCGAGCTCCACCCCCCACTCCTGCACGGTGCCACCTTGTTGCGTTGATGCCGGAGCCAAGACTACACTTGCCTTCCCTGAACCTCGTGCAGGCGATCGCTAAATGAGCTATCGCGACGAAACTTCCCCTTGAGAACACTTCAAGGAAAGCTTGGACGACAATCAGAAAAGGCGCAGTGAAGCGTCGACAAGAGCCGTGCCTGTGCGTAGAAGACGTGGAGGCTGAGCTCCTCGTGCACGCCGTCCAGCAGCTCCCGGATCGTCGCAAACACCGCCTGCGCAACAACAGCCGGCAGGATGGTCAGCGGACACGCGAACCCTATGCTTGCACGCACACAAGAGAGCATTGCCTGAGCCAGTTATGCTATCACGTCTCGTGCCAGAGCAGCGGGCCGTTTTTGAGCTTCAACTTCACAATGGCAGGCCATAATGGTGATTGCATGCATCGCGCGGCAGTGTAGCACTCACCGGCGATGCAGCAGCGGCTTTCGGCAGCGCAGCGGTGTACGCCTTGGCAAAGGCCGTCAGGAAGTGGCTGTCCTGCGCGATGTACGCCTGAAATGCAGCCCTGCATGTGCGCAACATGCAAGCTAATAAGCAACTGCGCTCGCGTATGATACGCACACTGGTAGTCGAGCCCAGCGGGTTCTCAACTTGTCACCGCCCTGACAAGTGCTGGACGTCTCGAGTACACTGTCTGCAGAGGATGCATGGTGAACCCGAAACGCCACGATGCAGGCTGCATGCGAAGCCTCACTTGGGCAGTGTCCCTAATCCGAGTGCCCGCACGAAGGGGTGATGCAGCGAGGCTTGCACTTCGTCGGCGGCGTCCTCCCACAGTCTGCGAGACACTCCGGTTCCGCTCGGCGCGCCTTCTTCCGTCATGGCCGATTACACGAGGGCTGCAGCACCATCACACACGGCGCTGACGGAACAGGGGCTGCGACGTCCGTGTCTTAGGCACATGAGAGAGAAAACAGTCAGTGAAATATCGATCTGCGAGCGTGGTTCCGGAGAATGCACGTGGCCTCGGAAAATGTTTTTGTCGCAATGCAGATCATCGCGCGCGCAGCAGAACTTCTTCGGCGTGGATGTCAGTTGATCCTGCAAGTAGCAACGCGTTCGTTGCCGGATCGCAAGCGAGTCCATTGCTCGACAGACGGCACTACAGACGGAAGAACGCAGGTGCAGCCTGCGTGTACGCCTCATGCTCGTGATTGCGTCTGCTGAGATGCTCATTAAGGACTTTAAAATAAAACGAGAAGTCTGCAACATCGCGGTCGGGGCTCTGCGATGATGTTGTCGTGCGATGAGCATGTGCGCCTGTAACGTCTAGTGACCTGGTGCAGGCCATGCCAGTGGAGATGGTAGACGAGACATGGGACCGTGTGCGAGCGGCAAAGCCGCTTGTGCACTGCATCACCAATTTCGTCTCCATGGACGTGAGTAATGTGGCACGCGTATTCATCTCCATGTGCTTGCGGCAGAGCACATCGCTGCGGATCGTCCGGCACCCCTGTGCTGTCATGCATGTTTTGCGTATCTGAGTGCAATTCACTCGCCGACTGCCCACCGACGTGCAGATCATGGCCAACACGCTACTAGCTGTCGGCGCATCCCCTGCCATGGTGGGTGACAGCAACGCATGCTTCCGCGAAACTTTCAATTGAGACGGATGACGTGTTGTATGTCGTTCAGATCCGCAGCAACCTCGACACACCGCTCTGCTGGCCCAGGGTTCCTGTCTGAACCGAGACGGCGGTATGTGCTGTTGTTAGGTTGTTGCGGCAGAGGAGGTTGAGGAGTTTGCCGGCCATGCGTCGGTGCTGCTGATCAATGTCGGCACGCTGACTGCGCCCAGCTTCCAGGTCATGAAAGCCGCCGCCACGGCGTACAGGCAGCTGGGCAAACCCTGGGTGCTTGATCCAGTGGCCGCCGGCGCCACAAAGTACAGGTTGCAGGTGCAGGCTCTGGAGCGGTTTTGCAAGAATTGTGTTCTGCTGTGCACCTGGCTGCTGCGAGATGAAACCTGAGCAGGGCGCACAAGGTGATTCAGGACCGCCTACTTCAGGAGTGCATGCTGGTTCGTGCGCCCTTGCTCACAGCTGGGCTGCAGCGCTCACAGTCCCGAAGCTGAGGCGTGGTCATGCACATGGGATCTGACGTCACAGGGCTTGTTGGTACAGAAGCATAGGCAGCCGGCTAGCTAGGCTTTTACACCAAGTTTGATTACGGCATTGTGCAGGCGGTGATGGAGCTGCTGGCGCTCAAGCCGACGCTCATACGCGGCAACGCGTCGGAGATCCTCACGGTGGCGGGCTCCGCCGGCGCCGGCGGCCGCGGCACAGACAGTACGTTGGGCTCGGAGGCAGCGTTGGAAGCCGGCAAGCAGCTGGCGGCGCAGCAGGGCTGCATCGTCGCCATCTCCGGCGCGACGGACCTGGTGAGGGCTTTGCGAAGTCGAAACATTCTCGATAGTCACTTCAATTTGAATTTGAGCAGAGTTCGTTTCCAGCAGGATCCTGCGCGACGGACCTGGGGAGGGTTCTGCGAGGCCCATCTGATTCGGCAGGCCGATTGAAATGGGCAGATGCGGCCTGCGCAGCATTAGCGCCATGCTGAGTCGGCTGGATATGGCTGCGCCAGTTCCTCTCTATCGAGTATTGTACATTGTACATTCTGCAGGAACGATAAGGTCAGGGACAGGCCGCATCTGCAGGCAGCCATGTGTGCGCAGTGTATCACCTGATCCATGAAACACTGCCGCAACCTATGCAGGCCACAGACGGGCAGCGTGTGCTCAGGGTGTCCAATGGCCACCCAACCATGCAGCTCATCACCGCCACAGGGTGCACGCTGACAGCCGTCATGGCGGCGTTCCTGGCAACGAACGCGCCGGACCCGCTGCTCGCGGCGGCGCACGCCATGGCAATCTATGGGTGCGCTTACATGTTCTCCTTGAAGGTGAAAAGGTTTGATCCCCCTCGCCGAGAATGCATTTTTGTGTCTGTCTTTTACAAGCATCCGGTGTGTGTCCTTATGCATCCAGCCGGGGATTTCCATCTGCTAACCCTATCAACAGGACGGTCAGGTCATCCTGCCTTCTTTTGGACATCATTTCAAGCAGGCAAGTCTGCTGCTGCAGGGCATCTGCAGAAAGCTGTGGCGGCGAGGCCGGGCCTGCAGCCATGCGGTGCGCCGCATCTCAGTCTGTGTTTACGGTTGTGTCGTATCAACACCAACAGCTGACAGGTCATGAACTTGGCTAGGGGTGGTGATGCGTGGAAACATCTGCGTTGCAGGTCCGGCATGATTGACTGGCTCGCGGCAGCAGGACAGCGCCGAGGCTCCACTCCTGATCCAAACAGCTTCAGGGTGGCGGAGGATAGTTGAATGCAGTGCAGGCAGGCAACACGCAGAGATTTCTACTAGAGGCAGTTCCGCCTCCGGCAACGGCGTCATATTGGTTTCTGAATCTGCTTATCCTTGACCTCTTGTGCAACCCTGTACATTGACAACACTGCTCATCTCCATGTCGTGTAAACTGAAGAACATATAGGGTTGTTAGAACTGCTGGACTCTGTTGATTTCACGACAGCAAGACCAAGTAAAGCGAGATGCGTGAAAACATGCTGTGTTTTTGTTTGCCATTGCTGATCAATATGCCCAGCTGCACAGCATTGACCATTATTTCTGATGCCCATCAGGACTTCGTGGGCGTTCTCGTGCGCTTGGTCCTGTCTTGCTTTTCGTCTGGCCTCTGAAAGCCTGCGGTGGAATCGGGTGCTCCTCCAGCCAGGCCTGAAACCCTGGGCCATGCAGAGGTTCGAACTGTTCGTCCGTCATCATCACCCAGTCTTGTGCGCTGTGTTCGAATGCCAACACCGTCGCCAGATACGGCAGCCGCGACACCTTCGGCGACGCATGCAGCATTCTCGCCATGGATGGTATGCGCAGCCCAGCGGGGCCAGGCCCACCGGACGATGGGCCGCCAGCCGCCTGACGCTCGAGCTCATAGTCGCGCAGCAGCGGCAGCTTCCAGGCGATAGGTCTGATGCTGCGTGACAGGATGGTGGGCAAGCAATCGACGAGCGCCCTCATGCCATCGTTGTCGCAGCCGTCCGCCCATTTGGCGGCCAGCACCTCCGCCTTGTGGCTGCTGAGCAGCAGCGGGGCACCTTTCAGCACCTTGCGCACATCGAGATGCGGGTCCAGCCGCTGCAATGCCGCCTTGCGCTGGTGCTGCCTCGGGCTGCGGGTTTCGCCGTCTACACCCATCGTCCGTATGGTGGTCGCCATTGCATCCTTGACACCCTCCCCGTACTCGTCCATGATGACAGCAAAGGCGCCGTCGTCGTCCAGAGGGTCGTCGTGAGCAGCCTGGGCCCTTGCCTTTGCCAGCCGAGCTGCAGCCCCACCGCTCAGCGCCGCTGCCGCTGCTTGCACGCGATTCATGAAATTCCTGATGAATGCCATGCTGCGGCGCCGCTGGTGCGTGGACGCCCGCTGCACGGTGTGATGCCGCAGCCGCCACTGCTTGGCCGCTTGGCTCGGCTGGATTTCTGCCTCTGGCCACGAGCGTGCCGAATATTTCGAAGAACGCCAGCACGGACGCTGGGCTGCTTGCATGCCAGCGGGTGTTGGATCGCGGCGGGCTGCCGTCACGCGGGCTGGGCCCATGTGCGTCCGTTGCTGCCTGTCGTAGCTGTTGCACCGGCCTGCAGAGGCAATAAAACAAAGGCGTATCAAGCAACCACGATGTGCAATGCAACACCTTACACCATCGGCCACGAGGTCCAGCCGCCACGGCCATTGCGTGCGCATGAAAAATTGCCAGCGTGTTCAACAGTCTGTGATCACTCACAGCGTGGAGCCGACTCGTTGAAGCAAGAACTTGCCTGGTGATCAGGCCTGCGGAGAAGGTGAGCAGCGCGTGCTGTGACGAGAGAGCCGCTGCTGCCGCTGCCTGCTGTGTGCGCCAAGGACCATGTTGTCTGCGGAGCGCCCACAGGCGGCCGCCCACTGTGCAGCGGCAGATGTCCTGAGGTGCTTCGAGCGGGCCAAAGGCTGGGGGACCTGCACATATAAGATTCAGAAGCGTGTTTATTGAGCTGACGCAGTATCTCAGGACTGACGATGGCGACAATCCGTGTCTGTTGAGCGGCAGAAAGTCGATTTTCGTGCGCAGGCTGGGCAGCTTCTGTTGATGAAACGAGAAGCACAGCTCCATTGAGTCTTCAACAGTCACAGCCATAAGCGGCAGCACGGGCCCATCTTACGATGACCATGCAGAAAGTAGCCGCAGGTGCTGCTCGGATCAGTGCGGTTTACCTGGTCAAGCTCGCCGATGCAGTGACTTGAAGCTGACTGGAGCTGATACAGGGGTCATGTAGACCGCACAACCTGCGCTGCCAGCCCCAAGAGTCCACTCCTGCATGGCATGCACGTCGATGTAGGTCTTGGGATTTCTGACCCGGACACAGCCGCGCTGCCACTGCACGCATGCTGACCGTGCGCCTGGCAACCATTGGACCGCTATGGACCGCTGTTGCGCCTGGCAAGCATCGAACTGCTGTTGCGGACAGCGGCGCGCATTCAAGCTGGACACTTGCTTCCTCTGTCAACTCTGATGTTCAGTCCGCTGCGGAACCAGCTACAACCGCGCGGCGCGGCTTCTTAACCTGGGCACGAGGTCGGCTTATTCCTTTCTGTTTGCAGCACCACCGTCGGGGTGGTTGGCCATGGCAATCCCGAATCATCTCAGCATGCATGCAACTTGTCTCGATGGCTCGAACTACTATTGTCCAAGCTTTCTGGTGCAATGAATGTGGTCGACACTTTCTGTGCCTGGCCTGGCCTGGCAGCCGCTGGAAAGACTGCAGTCTAAAAAAATCATCACCTGGCATGGGAGATAAGATAACACTGCACATTTCAGCAATCTCCATCTCGCCGAAATGTTCCGCTGACTTCTTCGAGTCGATGCTGTCCTCCTTGCACCTGGACCCAGCATGCATGGCAAAAGGCCTCGTATCACTCCAGCCAAATCCGTGAACACTACCTTTGTGCCGATCACTGGGACGCAGGCAGCCCCCTCGCACGTCGCCACTGCAGCTCGCACAGTGTGCCGCTCCCGCCGACGCAATAATTGGCGCAAGACCTCAGCCGCGCCGGCACTGGCGCCGGGACAGCCTGCTGCCCCGTCGCCGATCGCCCGGCCCAGAGCTACGCCCCTACCCTCTGCATCTCTTTCGCCTCCTCGGCATGCTGAGCTGCTTGTGGGAAACCCTGTTTCTCCTGCCCAGATGGATGGCCTGCCTTTTGACCGTGGGCGATTTTCCATTCCACGGGGACAGAAGCGCAGAGCCACGCAGTAGTGTGGCCTGCAAATCTGTTATCGACTTCAGTGGGGCTGCAATGTTTGTGGCCTCGCGAGGGATGGGCAGCCTGTGCTCTTGCGAAGTCACTTCGCCAGAGTGTCAGACTTGTCTGTCAGCAACTAGGGGATTGGGAAACCTGTCGCTTTATTCACGTTCTAGGCGCAGACGGCGTCGAACTTTCAACTTTCAACCTTGCTGTCCCCCTTGCTGTCCACCTTGAGATCGTATGCCAATCCGCGCGCATCCTGACACTGCTTGACCAGGCCTGATTTGGCTCCTTTGTACCCTGACGACTCGTGCCATCTGTCGATCAAGAGTTCAGCGGCCGTTGCGTTACAGGCTTGCAACTAGCTGCACGTGCCTGAAGTGAGGTTGAAGCGCTAACACGCGTACCAGGGCCGCCGGTGGACTACTCCGGGATGGAGGCGTGCCGCAGGAGCATGACTGTGCGGCGGCATCAGCATAGGGACCAGCGCCCGGCTCTGCACGCGCTTAACGGCGAACTTCTTCTCGATTGGCTGCAAGCCGATTATAAAAGCTGTTACAGTGCACGCGCAGCACTGTCCGAAGAGCCCCATTCACCGCATGCCCTTGTCTGCCAAGGCTGTTTGGCGTGATGAGGACTTGCAGACTGCTTTAGCGGCGGCGGCGCCGCGCCTGACAAGGGCGCCTCTGGCGGGCTTTGCAGTGCCGCCAGCGGCAGCCAGCTCAGCGGGGGTGGCGTCAGCAGCTGCAGCGATATGTCGTGGGAAAATGCCAGTGGCGGCGGTCCGAGCTGCAGCGACTGGACAGCAGGCAGCGCACCACCCAGACCACTTGCCAGTCCGCGCCGCAGCGGAGGCGGCTGGGGGGCAGCGGCGAGCAGCAGCCCGAGCCCCGATGTGCCGGCGGCAGGCCTTCGCCACAGAACCGCCGCACCAGCAGGTCTTGCCGGGCGTGCCGCAGCCGCTCATCAGCCGCTCCGTCAGGCCTCCTCGGCGCCTGCCGGTGAGCTACAGCAAATTTCTATTCGTGACCATTCCTGCCGAACAGTACAGGTCGACTGCAAGTTGCAACGAGCCGACTGTAACCCCTGCGCGTGGGAGCTGTAGCAGCGGGTGCTGCTTTAATGTTTCTGCACCAACACCACCAATTGCATGCTCCTCTCTAGCCATTCGTGCTTTAACGTTTCTGCACCACCACCACCATGAAGGCGACGATCTTAGACCCGCCGAGCCTGCAACTCAGGGATTGTTAACGCAGTGTCCACCAGCACATGTCTCGACGATTTCCTCGCTTCTGCAGGTATCGAGGTCTCGGCCCAAGACGAGCTGGCGCACCTGCGGCGGCGGCTGGCGGCGGCAGAGGTGCGGCTGACCGCCAAGGAGGCGGAGACCAGCGCGCTGCAGGCGGAGGTGGCAGTGAATTCCACCAACGTGGTGCGGCTGCAGGCAGAGTGCAGGCGGTTGCCGGGGCTTCTGAGCAGGCTGTGCGGCTGCCGCTCGACGAGCGCCCGCATGCCGTCGCCGTCGAGGCCGGTGGCCGCCTGCAGGATGTCCCAGTTACCGGCCACCGACTCCTCTGTCCTGGTGAGCAGCGGCGGCCCGTACGCCAGCACCTGTACAACGACAGTGGTAGTGCTGGATGGTCTGAAAGCTTTTGGTCACTTTCAGTCATCTTCAAGTACCGACATTTCAGCTACTGTGTGGTTCATAAAGAAAGTACAAACCTTCTTAACGTCCAGTTGCGGGTGCAGCCGCTGCAGCGCCGCGACGCGGCCCTGCAGCACGTGGCCCACGTCGCGCAGGCTCAGCAGCGTCGGCACCTGCCTGATCACGGCCGCCGCGTCGACGGCGACGGGCAGATCCGCCAGCGCGGCCAGCAGCGGCGGCAGCCTTTCTGCTATATGTGCGGCCGCCGACTTGGACGCCAACCCGACGAGCGACACCGGGCTGGTCGCCAGCTCGATGCCGTGAGCCGCCAGCGCCTCCTTGACGTCCAGCATGCGGCGGATCACACCCGCCGGATCCAGATTCCTCGGGATGTGCCCTGACTTGGCCAGCGCCAGCTGGGCCGGGTCGCCGTCGTAGGCCAGCTCCGCCGCCGCCGCGCGCATGCGCTGCATGTAGTCCGCCAAAATGGCCACGTCGCGGTGTCTCCTGTGCTGGTTGGCCCAGCGCAGGATCTTCTGCCGGATCCGCCACTGCTGCGTCTGCTGGTGGGGCTGGACGTCGCCTGCCGGCAGGAGCGCGCCCTCTGCCGTCCAGAACGCCAGCACGGCGGCCTGGGTGGCTGCGTCCAGTGCTGGTGGGCCGCTGGCGCAGCTGCGGAAGGGCTTGCTGGCTGCTGCCGCTGCCGCTGTTGCCAGCTGCCGGGTGTGCACCGCCCTGCATGCGGAAAAGTCCATTGTCTGCTCGATTCGCATGGCAAGTGCAAGGCGATGCACACTTGAACAAACGACAGGTTTCAGAGCCGCTCACCTCGTCAGCCGGCCTGAGGCGAACGTCAGCTGCTGAAGCAGCGCAGGCGGTAGCGCCGCCGAGCTGCTGCCGCGCTGCGCTGCATGTGCCGACGCTGCGCCACCAGTGAATGCATGTGCCGACGCTGCGCCGCCATTGAGGTGACGACAGGCCAGCCATGTGCATGCATGAGGCTGCTGTACGGCGGCGGCTGACCGCGGACCCTACTGAGATTGGGATGATGCGGATTCGCATACCCTACTGAGATTGGGATGATGCGCATGGTCCAGCGCTGAAGCAATCGTGTGCACAGCAGTCCACATGCAATCAAATGCAGAGCCTCCTTCGCATTTCAGTGTTCATGTGGAGGCCACCTTTTGGAGCGGCTTCCCGCCGTCCGCAGCCGCCCCACGGAGATGCTGCCAAATGAATGACAGCTTCATTGTTCCAGCTGCGCTGCAAGACCTGCCAGCTGTCTCTGCATTCCGCCAGGATATTTTCGGAACCATGATCAACACCTGGTGTGCACATATCGTGCTCAGACTCAGAAATCTGTTCCCAGCGTTGAGATGCAATGTGGCAGACTGCGGCTGTGCTGATCGACGCAAATCCTGCGTATGCAAGAACCTCTCGCTTACACCGCTTGCATACCTCGGCGTTGGACACTTTCTCCGTTCTTCTGAAGCTCAGTTGCGAACTCCCAAATTTTCGAACGAGTGTGGCGACTGAGTCAGCGCTCCCTCTGTCGAGCTGCACGACACGGACGATGCGATCGGTCTTGTCTCACGGATGTCCTCAAACTTGGCGATGCATGCAAATGTGTGGCAGGCACAATGGCGATGAGCTGTGCTGTCAGCTCTCTGTACGACACCCGGCTCACAGCAGGGTTTACAGCGACGTTGAAGCATGATCCAGCCTCCAATTCGTCTGTAGCGTGTACCGTGCTGCGGCAACCTAGCTAGCTGCAGGCGAAGGACCGGCATTGATCATCCATCACGGCGTGCGGCAGGGTGAGCGCCTCCTGGATGACGGCGGACCCGAGGCACACATCGCCATCATAGAAGACCGCGTACTGGCCGGGCGCTATGCCCTGGTCCTGGCCGTCCAGTGCCACCACGGCGCTGACAGCATGAGACCCCGCCTTCCCCATCCCGCTGTGATGCTGAGCCGCGTGGAAGGTGCCTGCTGCCGGCAAACTGCTACAATCGGTGCCGTTTGCGCTGTCCTTCATGGCATTGCCGCCGCCGCCGTTGCTGACGCCGCCGCCTTCGAAGCGCACACGGCAGCCGTAGGACTCGGGACCATGGCGCACCTTGCACCGTGTCAGGTGCGAGGGTTGCGGCTGCTCGCCGCTCAGCCAATTAAACGGTCCACACCTGTGAGACTGACGAATGCACATCAGACAAGGCCGACGAGCAAGATCACTTTCTCCAGCCTTGTGTCCTCTTGAATGTTCGCTACACCGTCCAGCACATCATGAAGACCATCTGTCTGCGATCATCTCCGCATCCTCCTTCCTTCAAACGACATCGACACCGTTGTGCGGCTGCCCAAGAACGATGCATCACCTGAAGCCGTTGCGCAAACGTCCGGGGGCGTGGTACTCGCGGGAGATGTAGACTGCGTTGGCGTCGATGTCCTTGCGCACGACGTACCAGGGGCCGCCGCTCAGCGGCACGCCCTTGCGCTGTCCAATGGTGTGGAACCAGAAGCCTGCAAGGGAGACAGTGGAGTGTTTGTCGGGCTGGATCAGACAATCGAGAGTTCTGCATTGCGTGCAACAACGCTCAGCGGCACGCCCTTGCGCTGTCCAATGGTGTGGAACCAGCAGCCTGCAAGGGAGACAGTAGATTGATTGTCGGACTGCAGCACACCAGCGTGCTTTGGCGAGTGGAACGCCTGCGCCGGCCGATGGTGTGGAACCAGAAGCCTGCGCGCAGGCGGGGTTGACCGTCACGCAGGAGCGACCACTTGAGCGTTCTGTGTTTGGGAAATGCCTAGTGCTGCCTTTCGCGATGCTCAATGGTGTGACCGCAGAAGCCTGGCATCGAAAGCCCATACATGCTGATCAATGCTCGCGCGAAGTATTCTGCACTTCTGTGCGCACAGCGCATGACAAATTTCTATTGGGATACACACCACATGGCTGTACTGCATGCATCGTGCCGCAATGCAACAACATGCGGTGCAAGCATGCGCCCCAGATGCAGTTGTTGCACCCACGCACTGCACATGGCGATGGCAGTGGCAAGTTCCTTGGCAACACTGACCTTCGTGAAAGCCCACGATTTCGCCGGTGTCCTCCTCAATCAGCGGCCCCGGCCAGGTGCCGAGGTGCTCCCGCACAAACTCCGAGTGCCGTACCTGTGGCACAGGAACAATGCAAGCTCTGTGCTTGCAATTTTATGATACTCAGCCCCCTTGCAACATTTTTGCGCAGCGCAGCGCAGCGCACAGACTCCACGAAGCAGACACTATGGATGCCGCTGCCGCTGCTTCTGCTCTCAATCTTGAACCGCATTGCCTTCGAGCTGCGGACTTTGCACAGGAAGCAGATGCCCTGGCTGTTGTGGCGCGCCTGTAACGGCAGCCCCGCCATCCGCCACAAGCGCTCTTCCAGATGCCGTTTCTGTCATGTGCTTGAATCAGGTGACCCCACCTTGCCCAGGAAGCAGATGCCCTGGCTGTCGCGGCGCGCCTGCGTGGGCAGCTCCGCCGCCGCCGCCAGCGCCCGCACGCCCGCCTTGGTCAGCGGCGCCAGCGGGAACATCGTGCGCGCCAGCTGCGCCTGCATTTGCGGCTACTAAATCAGTGTCGAAACATGAGGATATTTCGACATGGGTCGCCAGCTTTGTTGTGCACTGTCGTCTGCAGCCTGTACCATTCCAGCCGCATGCAGCGCCCCAGTGCTGTGAACGTGCACGGGCCGGCAGGAAGGAAGCGTGTTGAAGGTGTTGAAGACACATCACACCTGCGTCAGATGCGCCAGAAAGTAGGTCTGGTCCTTGACGATGTCGCCCGTGGTGCGCAGTGTCGCACTGCCATCTCCATTCTGTGTGACTGCTGCGTAGTGGCCCGACGCGACGCGGTCGAAGCGGCCTGCATGTGCAGTCTCCAAATGCTCCAGGAACGCGCCAAACTTGACCCTGCAGCCAGAGGAGGGTCAGGGGAGATTCAGGCAGTTAGCAGTTTCAGGCAGCGGAGTGGCCCGACCGCAATGCAGTCGAAGCAGCCGGCGTGTACAGTCTTCCTGTGCTCCAAGACCGCGCCAATGTTGACCCTGCAACCAGGAGGAGGGTTCAAAAGACAGCAGGGCTTGTGCCGTCCTGACCTGCTTCATGAAGGGTCGGGCCTCCAGAAGCGTGCCGGATACAGCACCTGCCTGCCCTCTGGGAAGCTGTGCCCGAACAGCACATCCAGACGCGACATGCCCGGTGTCGTTCCACGAGCCCCACCTGGAGTTGCACAGGATGTCGGGGTTGGGCGTGCGCCCCGCCTTGATCTCCGCGATGCTGTGCGCAACAACGCGCTCCCAGTAGGCGTCCGTCATGTGCACCACCTCCAGCGGCACGCCCGCCTGGTCACACACCTGCCGGTTGATTACACTGGGCTCGTCTGAGTTAAAACAGTTGATTGTAGCGTGCGCCTCGATGCGCTCCCTGTAGGCGTATGTCGTGTGCACCACGTCCAGCGGCATGCCCGCCTGCTTGCACATTTGCAAAGACGTTGAATCTTGAAATGACACGCATGCCTCACACACACAGTTTCTCCAAAGCACTGCAGCCTGCAGAAAACACATGACGCTCATGACGAAACGCCCGATGGACGGCAGCCACACAATGGATGCAGTGCAGCTGCCGGATCATTTTGTGTAGAAGAAACGGAAATCGACCCAGGAACCTGGCGACAGAAGGTCAGGTCTTCCTCCCAGGGGCAGGCATCCCAGTAGTTTCGGAAGTCGTCATGGAACCAGATCTGCAGGTAGAACGCCGTCACCTGGTGCCCCGCCGCCTGCGCGCACGCCACCACGGCTTACCAAGCTGCAAATTTGCACCCCAGAGTTTCGGTGCTGCCAGCTAGGCATGAGCTGCGAGGGGCAGGAGGGCTTTTCTGCCCCCAGCTGTGTCTCATCCTAAACTGAGGTGATCCCCATGCGCCATACACCATCATTGCGCCATAGGACGGCTGGGCCGTATTTGCAACGTGTGTTCAAAACAAGCACAGCATATCACTGGTCTGTCGGTGTACACCACCCTACCTGAGCCAACCGCAGCGCGACACTGCTGTCAACGCCGCCGCTCAACAGCACAGCGACCCGCAGCGGCGCCTGATCCCTCTCGCACCTGGACATGCACATGTTCGCGGTGTACGATGGATCAGCAGGTCGCCGCAATGCTCACAGCGCCGCCCTGCGTCCTGATGACGAAGAAACCCATCGCACAGCGGGAGCAGGCCACTGCATGCCTACAGGCACTGACAGTTTGCCGCTAAAACTGTGACCTTATAAAGGTCACAGAGCAGAAGATGGCGCCGCACCCGCTGAGCAGCGTGGGGTGCTTTTGCCACTGCTGCGGCGGAATCAACCACTCTGCAGCAGAGGGGGCGGCGGCCGCGTCCGCCGCGGGTGTGTGCGGCTGCGCATGCAGAAATAACTGCTGCAATTGCTGACTGGCAGGAGCTTCACTAGTTGGAGCAGGCTGCTCCGCTGTCTGCTGCTCCACCGCCTGCTGCTGGCTGCATGTCGCCGCAGCTGCATGTCTCGTATGCCGGTGCCTGCACAGCCTGAATGCAGGGCTGTGGGGGGTGGCGCTGACGGCTGGAGCGAGCTGACACGCATCGCCCCTGACAAAGAGCTGGCGTAGCAGCATGATTGCGCCTGTTGGGGGGTGTGCAATGGTGTACTGCAAGGCAGCACGTCACGAAGTACTGTCGGAGCCTCCGAGCAAAATGGCAGAACCTGGCGATGCGCAAGCGATTGCACTTGCAGAGCGCCTCAGACCTGCTTGAGACGGGTAGTGCGGTCAGTTTGCAAGTGTTGTTGAGACTGGCTGAGGAGGGGCTGAGACGCTTTGCTCCCTGTGCACACGAAACCCTGCTCATAACGTAACTTTTCGAGTGCGTGCGCGACAGCTGCAGCTAGCTGCACACACTTTGCAGCAGACTGCAGCCTGCTGCATCAACTTGACTGTGTTACATTCAATGTCACTCAGGTTACTTGAGCTGCAGTACAAGCAGCGCGCTGACTGTGGGGCAACCCCTGCCGGCTGGGGTGAGACGATCAAGGGAAGCCATCGTTTCAGCCAACTGAAAGACTTCAGGTACGCCTTTGCACAACTGCATGATGCCAAGACAGCCTCAAGCTTTGCTGCTTGCTTTGACTCGGAGCGAAGCTCGCCCTAGGCAGGTCGGTGCACCTGCACCTGCTCACTCACCTGTGCTCCGCCCGCACAGGCAGCATGGCGGACCACGAGGCAGACCAGCCGCAGTCGCCGCCGCTGTCCGCGTTGATCATTAGCGGCGCTGATCTCTCGCTGCTGGACGAGAGCGACGACCTGTTGTCGCCATCGATCCTCGGTACTGCGGCGGCATGCAGGGTGCGTGCCGCGCATTCGCCGACCAAGCTCGGCCGGCGGTCCCACGACAGGCAGCCGTTCGGCAGAGCGCCGCGGGATCCGCAGCCGACATCAGGCGATCAGCAGCCGCCGCCAGCAGAGCAGCCGGCTGCCAGGCAGCTGGCTGCGCCCATCCCAGCATCGGCAGCATCAGCGCAGGCGGCGGCGATGAGGCTGCCATCGGCCCCAGCACGCTCAGCCTCGCAGCAGGAGCCAGAGATGCCGGGCCACAGCGAGCTGCTGCCACAACCGGGCACCAAAGCCGCGGGTCCTGGCGGCCTCAGCAGCCCTGGAGATCTGCAGCGGCCCTACCCAGCAGCGGTCCATGAGTTCCCGCCGCAATCCGAGCCGGCAGCGGCAGCTGCAGGCAGCAGGAGCAGCACCAACAGCAGCGGCGGCGCGGATGCGTCGCTGCAACAGGCACCAGCGGCAGCCAGCTGCCCAGCAGCGGCGGCGCCGGACGTGAGCGCTCCAGAGCGCTGCGAGTCGCCAGACCTCCCAGCCGCAGAGGTCTTTGCAGACGCAGCTGCAGTGGCGGCGGACACTGACCCGCCGCCGCTGTCTGCAACCTCCGATGCCCTGGGAGAGCAGGCATGTGGCAACATCGGCAGCCCCGAAGCATGCAGCTCGCCAACCCTGCCAGATGCTGGTGCGGCAGCCGCCCCAGGAGACACGCCGCCGTTCGAGCCCGCTGAAGAGGCGCAGCCAAGCCTCGGCCGCATCGGCAGCGGCTGCTCGCCGGCAGGATGCCCTTCTCCAAAGGCTGCAATCGCCTCTGCAGCAGTCGCTGCTGCAACAGCAGCGCCTCGTGCGCCGGTGATGACCAGCGGCGGCCGGCAGAGTGCACCACGCACGCCGCCGCGCAGCCCGGCACTGGCGGCGATGCAGGCCAGCAGGGCGGCGGAATTCCACTTCGATTCTGAGGTGCGTCTTGAACCATTTCAATGGTAGCGAGCATGTCGTGTGCAGCACAGGTCATGGCGAGTGACCATCCCGGGTTCATGTTCGACTGTCCGACACTTGAAAATCGCGCAGGGGCTGGTGGTGGTGATTGTCAGAACCTGAAACTTTCAGCGTCGGCAGGCATGTGTTGGTCTTGAGCTGACCTGAGGCTCCTGCAGCTGTCATATAACCCGGACAATTACTTGCCCATCTGCGTGCTGACTGTGTCCAGGTGCGGGGCAGCCCGGGTCTGCTGGACGCCGCGGAGCTCATCGCGCTGTGCACGCCGCCAAGCAGGCACGGTGGCGCCAGCGGTGCAGGCGCAGCGGCAATTCACAGGAGCCCGGCGCAGGCGGCGCTGCGGTAAGCATCTACTACTCAGCTACAACCGCAAGAAGCTGTGTTCTCCCTTCACGAAAAACAGGCGATATTTTCCTCATCGATGTTGAGGAAGACACCAATCACGAAATAGGGAGGGGAAAGGCACGGAAATACGTCAATCTCCTGTTGGCTGATGTGAAATTTTGCCGTGCAGGGGCAGCATCATGGCGGGGGCGCACTTTGATGCCGAGATGCGACGCAGCCCGGGGCTGCTGGATGCCGCTGAGCTGGCGGCTCTCAGCACCCCAGAGAGGGCTTTCGCGCCGCTGCCACCGTCGCCGCAGCAGCAGCCGGCTGGCGGCGGCCCAAAGGCAGCAATGGATATGCAGCGCAGCCCTGCCCCGCACCGCAGCCCGCGGCAGCAGCAGCCAGGCCTCTCACCGCGGCCGTCACCGCGGCAGGCGTGGCCTCGCACCACCGGCGCAGGCGCGGCCGGCGCACCGGCATCGCTGCAATCCGCCGCGGGGTCCAGGCCGGCGCCGCCAGCCGCGCGGCTGCCGGCGCCAGCGCTGCAGCAGCGAGAGCAGGCGCTGCTGCGCGACGCGACGCAGCGGCTTGCCAACGCGTCGCCGTCGGCAACGGGCCAGCGCCACGGCACGCCTGGCCGCAAGCCAGCGGCAACCAGGCTGCCAGCGGGGATCTCGACCTCTGCAGCGGCTGCAACGGTGCCTGGCAAGCGGCCCTCTGGTGGCGGCCGCCTAACATCATCTTCGAAGCCACCGGTGGCCGGCAGGACGGCGACAGCGCTGCCCTCCCACCCGCCCAGCGGGGGTGCCCCGCGGCCGTCCTCCACGGGTGCGCCGCCGGCGACGCCGAGCCGCAGGCCCGCGGCAGCGGCGGCGGCGGCGCAGCAGCAGGCGTCGCGCATCCCGCGGCCGTCGCCGGCCGTGCGGCAGCCGGGCCGCGGCGGCAGCTCCCTTCGCCAGCCTGCCGCCGGGCAGCTGCCGATGGCCGGCCACGCGACAGCTGCTTCTCAGCAGCCGGCGACGGGGCCTGCCGCCGGCCGGCGCCCGGCTGCGCAGTCAGCGCCGCAGGAGAGATCTGCCAGATCGGGTGCTGGTGCCAGGGGTACGCAGCAGGCGGCGCCGCGGCCGGGGCTGCGTGCGCCGTCGGCAGGCGGCCGCAGCGCCGCCGGTGCCGGGCGGCAGCCTGTGGCCCGCGGCGCGAGACCCGTTGGCCGCGCCTCGGCGCCGATGGCCGCTACAGCAGCAAGCAGGGGCTCGGCAGACGCGTCTCAGCTGCAGGGCCCCGGTGCAGCGGCGGCGCCTGCTGCTCGACCCGCCGGCAGGGGCGGCTCCCGCATCCCGACAGCGGCGGGGCGGGGCCGCGCACAGCCGGCGGCCCGCCCGCCGCTGCTTTCGCTTGCAGCCGCTGCGCCAGAAGCGCCGTCATGTCAGGTCCGTGAATGACATGCAATGTTCGTCATGGGGCTCCGTCCCAAGTCACAAGTCATGCTTGCCAGTCCGGCCCCACCTCGTGGAAGCAGGTCCGCAACATCCTGAGACTATGTTTGACACCTGAGAATCGGCCTCACATGCCTGTAGGTGCCGACGTCTCAGCCCCTGACCCCATCGACGCTGGAGGCGCTGCTGGCGGACGAGGCGCGCGCCTTCCAGCGTGCGTTGCCACCTCTTCCCACCCCGCGCTGTGCTGCCTGAATTTCGTGTCTTTGTCCCCGTCCGCGTTGTACCTGCCATCATGCCATTCTCCCTGTCTCGTCACACCTGCGCTCGCGTCAGACTCTTCTGGTCTGCCACCATCCGAGAGGTCGTACCTGCTGCGAATCTTTCGCCATGCATTGCTGTTCGATTACTCTGTGGGAGAGCGGGCCCCGCCCTGGCACGCAAGATACGTTGTTCAGCATGCCGCTGTTGCCTCTGACGGCGTCTCCCTGTGCGCTGCCCGCAGCCAAGAAGCAGCTGCTGGCGGTGACGCCGGAGTCCAGCCCGGCGGCGGCGCCGAAGCGCAAGACGGCGGAGCAGCGCCAGTGGGAGGCCTGGTCGTCACCGCCCACCAGCCTGGCGCAGTAGCGACTTTCGATGTACTTTCCGCCGCATGGCGGTTTGTTGTTTCAGGGTACCTGTGCAGCGGTACCTGTGCGGTACATGTTCTGCCTCTTGGGAATAGGCACTGTGATCTTCGTATATTCCTAGGCGATGAAGCGCGAAGGGGAGGCAGCAGGGATCAACATCAGGTGTGTTGTCCAAATAGGAGGTCGTGTCCATCAGTGCTACCTCAGTACCACGTTTGAACTTGAATTCTCAAGTGAGATTGGCACATGTGAGACAACATGCGTGTGGGGTGGCCACATGAGGAGCCGGTTTCAAAGTACAGGAGCTGCACTGACGCAAGCCACACAGCACCATTTTGAGGAGATACCTACCTCTCGCTAATATCAACATCAACGTATTGGATCAAGGCCCAGAGCGACCACTGGCACACGGCAGTAGGACAGGCAAAGCCACTTTTTGTCCAAATTTCAGGAGCGTTTTTGGCGCTTGTTGTTGAAGGCCTCGGGCGGCATCGGGTGCTCCTCTAGCCAGGCGCGGTAGCCGGGGCCATGCATGGCCTCAAATTTTTCTGGCGTCATGTCCACCCAGCTGCGGGCTGTGAGCTTGAATGCTGAGATCGATACCAGATATGGAAGCCGCCACAGCCGCCAGGATGCCGCTCTGACGACTGCTGCGACAACTGAGGTGCGCAGCATTACGAACTTGTCCGCCTGATGGCTGTTGCATGTCAAATCTCGTGCCGCCTGCCGCTGACGCTCGTATGCGACCGCCCGCTGCAGCTTCCAAGCCACCGGCCCGGAGCACAGTGTCAAGCTTGCGGGGAAAGATTCTACGAGCGCCCGCACAGCATCGTTGTCCAGGCCAGCAGCCGCCTGCAGCGCCGCCCAGTTGGCTGTCACCACTCCTTCATCGCGAGTGAGCAGTGTTGGCGCACCCCGCAGCACCTTGCCCACATCCAGCTGCGGGTGCAGCCGCTGCAATGCTCCCACGCGTCGCTGCAGCACTCCTTCAATGTCGTGCAGGCCGAGCAGCGTGAGTGCCCGCTGCACGATCCACACGGGGTCGAGGTCGACAGGCAGCTGCGCCAGCGCCGCCAGCAACGGCGGCAGGCGCTCGCCCATGCTGGCGTCCACATCCTTGGAGTTCACGCCATACAGCGAGGCGGAGCGGCCAGGCGACTCGAGGCCATGGGCAGCCAGTGCCCTGTCCACAGCCTTCCTGCGGCGGATGATGCCAGCCGGATCGCGATTGTCCCGAATGAGCGTGCACTCCCTCAGCGCCAGCTGGGCCGCGTCGCCGTCATAGGCCAGCTCCGCCGCCGCCGTGCGCATCCGCCTGATGTAGTCCTCCAGGAACGCCACGCTGCGGTGCCGCTTGTGCTTGCCGCCCCACTGTAAAATTTTCTGCCGAGTGCGCTGCTGCTGCTCTAGCTGATGTGGCTGGACGTCCGCTTCCGGCAGGAGCGCGCCCTCGGCAACCCAGAACGCCAGCACAGCCGCCTGGGCTGCTGCATCCCAGGGTACGTCCTTGACTGTGGTAGGTCTGCCGGGCCGTCGGCGGGGTTTGCCCGCCAGAGCTGTTCCTGCTGCCACAAGCCGTCGCAGCTGCGCCGTCCTGCATGCAGGGGGTGATTGGCAGTTGGTCACCGGTCACTGCGCTCCATTGGTGACATCCCAGCACACTTACCCTTCGACAAGAGCCAACAGTATGCTTGGCCACAGGCAGTTAAGGAGCGAACGACACGAGCTCGGGGCTCACCTGGTCAGCCGGCCCGAGCCAAATGCGAGTTGGCGCATCTGCGCGGGCGGTGACGCGCACAACCTGCGGCTGGCGTGCATTGCGTGCGCTGGGAGCAGGCTGACGCCACAGGCATTGTGCACGTGGTAACTAAATGCGGTATGACCTCCATGGAGCCTGCAGGTAAAAAGAGCGTGGTATAAGCCTGGAAGCTACCAAAACCAATGAATGCAGCGCTATGGCGCCTGGCGCAGTCGAACAGCGCACGATGAAACTTTACTGCAAAGCTTCGCAAACCATCCAGCTTATCTCTGAAAAGTGTGGGCGCACCCTGCATGCATACTGGCCTGCACCGCTGTTGTGTCTGACGATGCGTGCTAAGCCGGCTTGCAACCATGCAGATCGCGCCGGTCAGTCACACTGTATCGGTTGCAAGTCGTCTATCCACTCTGTGCTGGGCGACACCACGGCAGTTGAAAGTTGAAAGTTTGAGAGATAGATGTTAGACCATTGTCGCAAGCCCTGAAGGGCTAAAAGGGTGCCAGTTACGGGGTTGGAACCCTCACAGTGAGCCAGGCTCTGAGCCTGGGTACGTGCTTAAACCCGAGTTTAGCGCAATTTGTGTTTAGCGTGCATGTTTAAACATTTAGCGTTCGAGGTGTGGGTTTCGCGGGGTGCGCTAAACTAGTTCTGACCGCCGCTGCCGCCGGGCCT
>JAABUL010002345.1_pt1 | contig 31711 bp, 26 predicted proteins | sample 5559151 | NCBI WGS metagenome assembly JAABUL01 (sample SAMN10711876, study PRJNA513368) | rock metagenome | isolation source: Antarctica rocks | place: Antarctica: Victoria Land, Pudding Butte sud
AGAATAGTACTCAGCCATCAGCGCGTGCGGCTGCGCGCCGGCAAAGATAACACGTCCGCCCAGGCCCAGCCGGGCGGCGAGGGCGGACAGGCGTTCGCGCTCTGGACCTTCGCCGACGATCACCAGCATCCAGCCCGGCAGCTCGGTCAGGGCCTCGATCGCAAGGTGGTGACCTTTCCGTTCGATCAAGTGCCCCACCGACAACAGGACCGGACCGTCCGCGGCCCAAGCTTGGCGCAGCCGGGTCGCATCCGTGCGCCGGAACCCTACGAGATCGACGCCATTCCGCAGGACCGTGATCTTATCTGCCGGTGCCCCCAACACGACCATCTCTCGCTTCAGACCGCCGCTCACGGCTATCAAATGCGCCGAATGGCGCATTGCCCAACTCAGCATGCGCCGCGGTGCCGCGAATTTCGGATACAGCGTGACATCTGATCCCCGCGCGGTCAGCACCACCTTCTTGCCGAATGCGCGCCCGAGCGCGACGGCGGCGACGCCATCCGGATAGAGGTAGTGCCCATCGATCGCGTCGAATTCGACCCCTTGGGCTACGAGGCGCCGCAACTCCAACGCGCCAGCGGCAAACAGTGCTGCCGGCGCTGTCGCCATGCCGATCTTCGGGGCCAAGACATATCGAGGGTGCCGCACGTCGAGCCCGGAGCGATTTTCGGAACGGTGCGCCAGTGCATGGCGTGACCATTCACCCCATCGCGGCGACCGACTCGGAAACCACGGCACCGGCGCAACCACCGTGCTGGTGGCGAGTCCGGTGGCGAGCAGGTGACGTAGGCGGTTTTCGACGAAGATGCCGTGATTGGGCCGGCCCGCGTGCGGAAATAGGGTGCTGAACGTCAACAGCCGAAGTGGCTGCTCACACCCAGTGCGGCCGGCTTCGATCCCAGAGGCAACCCCGCCGCATGATGCGGCAGGGTGCCCGCTCCCTGTGGGGGCGGCGTGATCCAACGCTTACGGCTTGGTGTTTGTGAGCTCGGCGAGCAGGCTTTGCGCCGCCGGCTTTTCATCGAATGATGCGGGCGCATCCACCAATGGCTGCAGGACAGCCATCGCCTCGCTTGGGCGATTGAGGTCCTTCAGAGTCGCGGCCAAGTGATATTTGATCGATGGATTGTCGGGACGCGCCGCTGTCGCACCTTGGAGCAGCGGCAAGGCCTTGGCTGCCTCGCCCTGCGACGTCAGAATCCAGGCGAGAGTGTCGGTTACCTCTGGGGTTGGAGATTGTTCGAAGGCGCGTTGCGCGAACTCCCTCGCTCGCTTGTCGCCCTTTTGATGATAAATCCAGGCAAGATTATTGAGCGCGATAAGATCGTTTGGTTCCCGCGTCAAAACGATCTGGAAGTTGCGCTCGGCCCCGTCGAAGTTCTTGCCGGCAAGATCGACCATGCCCAATGCCTGCGCAACGGCGGCATCGTCGGGGTGGAGCGCCTGCCATTGGCGCAGTAGCGTGCTCGCCCCAGCGGGATCGCCCGCCGTCTGCTTTGCCTGCGCGAGCGCGACGACGAGTGTCGCTGACGGTTCGCGTCGATACTCGGCCTCAAACGCGTCGGCCGCGTCCTTGTAACGCTGCGCCCCCATCAGCATTCCGCCCTTGAGCGTCGCCGCCGCCGGGAGATTGGCCGGTGTCGCGCGAAGGCGCTCGGCGGTCTGCAGCGCCGCGTCGAGGCCCTGATCCAGCAGATCCACGCGCATCCGCGCCTGCAGCAGCACCAGATTACCCGGGGTCCGTTGGATACTCTCGTCGAGGGTGCGCTTGGCGGCGTCGAAATCCTTGACCCGGGTGAGCAGCTCCACCTGGGCCAAGATCGCGCCGATATTGTTGGGATCGCTCTTCACCAGGTCAGCAAAGGTCTGCTTTGCCGCGTCCGTCTGGCCGTTGGCCAGTTGGATGCTTCCGAGGGTCCCGAGCAGCTGCGCTGGTATCTTGCCGTCAACCTTGGCGGAGTCGAGCACTTGGAGTGCTTTGTCGTATTGCTTCAGGCGGCCGTAGATTTGTGCCTCGCCGTTGATCAGGCCCAGGTTGGTGGGGTCGGTCTTGCGCGCTCGCTCGGCAGCGTCGATCGCATCCTGCGGGCGGTTCTGCGCGAGCAGGGTCTGCACCATCAGGGTCAGCGCTTCCGTTTGCGCCGGGTTCTTGTCCAGGATCGCCTGCAACATCGGCATCGCATCGTTGGCACGGTTCAGCTGCAGCAGGACCTTGATCTGGTTCAGCCGGGCTGGGATCGAGTCGGGGAACAGGCGGGCCGTCTCGGCGAAATCGGCCAGCGCCCCCTCGGCATCCAGACGCGCCAGCTTCAGCAAACCGCTCAGGTTGCCGACGGATTCGGTCTTTCCTTCCTGCTGGCGCAAGTTGTCGAGTGCCTGTTGCGCGCGGTCGAGCTGGCCGAGCCGAATGGCGGTGGCGACCAGTGCTTCGCCGGCGCCGGGTTGGCGGGGCGCGATATCGAGCGAATGCTGCAAATCGGCCGCGGCGCCGGACAGGTCGCCCAATTGCAGACGCGCGGACGCCAGGCGCGCCAATTGAGCCGGTGTCTGTGCCGACTGTGATGCTTGCTGGAATGCCTTTGCCGCCGCACTCTGATTGCCCGCCAGGGCGTATGATCGGCCAAGCAGGTCGAGCGTCTCGGAATCACGTTGCCCGGCTTCGACCGCTTTGGTCAGATACGGGATCGCCCGGTCCGGCCGCTTGACCGCGAGTTCGATGGCCGCCAGCAACCGGACCCCGTCGGGATCGTTCGGGACGCGGTTGACGTAAGCGACGATCGTGTCCTCGGCTTGGGCCTCTTGTCCGGTGCGCGACTTCACCATTGCCTTAAAGTACTGGCCGCGCCGGAATTGCGTAATGACGGGGTCGATCTGCTGAAGGATCGTGTCGGCCTCGGCAAATTTGTTCTGGCGGATCAGCAGGACCGCATTGATGTATTGCGCGATGACGTTCTTAGAGTCGCGTTTCAGCACGGTGTCGACGTCGGCAGACGCCTTGTCGTCCTTGTTCTGCTCGAGCAGAAGGCTGGCCCGTTCCAGCACGAGGTCATCCCGGGCTGGTGCTGTGTCGATCGCGCGCCCGAGTTGGGTGATGGCGCCATCGCGATCGCCCTTTAACGTGAGTAGCCCGGCTTTGAACTGGAGCGCGTCGGCGCGCTGCGGCTCGAGCGCGAGCGCCCGGTCGACTTGGTCCATTGCCTGATCTTGGTGACTGTCGGCGAGCGCGAAGCGCGCTGCGGTGAGATGCACCTCGGCGTTTTGCGGGGCGAGGCGTTCAGCCTCGGCAAGGGTCGCATTTGCGCCAGCCGGGTCCTTGTCGCCGCGTTGCGCCACGGCGCGGGTCATGAGGAAGTAGGCAGTCTGCTCGGGCGTTGCGCCATGGTCTGGGATGGAGGCCAGGATCTCCTTCCATTTCCCCTGCCGCATAAGCGATTGGCTGAGGACGGCCAAGGAGCTCGATTGGTCCCAATGCAACGCCATCGCCTGTCTGATCTCGCGCTCAGCGGCGATTGGATCGTCGCTTGCGAGTTGCAATTGGCTGAGCAGCGCATGCGCTTCGGCGTTGTCAGGCTGATCGCGCACGGCTGTCCGGAGCTGCAGATTAGCTGCGCGATAGTCACCCTTGGCGAGCAGAGCTTTGGCCTGCTGCAACGGGTCACGGTGCTGGAGGATGTACCAGCCGCCGCTGCCCGCGGCGACGACGAGAACAACAACCGAGGCGAGAAGGATCTTCTTCATGTTCTAACCTTGGGTAGCGGCCGTATCAGCCGGTGTGTCGATGGGTTCGGCGTCCGTACCGGGGTCTCCGACCGCCAGCCCGTGCGCCTCGAGCAACGTATATAGAGTGGGCCGGCTTACTCCGAGCAGGCGCGCGGCCGCGGAGAGGCGACCGTCGCTGCGGACCAGCGCGCGCTGGATGACATCGCGTTCTGCCCGGGCCCGGGCGCTGCGCAGGTCGTAAGCCGCCAGATCTTCGGGGCCACTGCCGAGTTCGAGATCAGCAGCCGAGATCAGCTTGGCGTCCGACATCAAGATCGCCCGCTTCATCCGGTTCTCGAGCTCACGGATATTGCCTGGCCACCCATGGTGGCCGAGTGCGGCCAAGGCATCGTCGGTGAAGCCGCGAACCGAGCGGTTGAACTCACGATTGAATTGACCGAGGAAGTAGCGGCTAAGCAACACCGCATCGCTGCCGCGTTCACGCAGTGGCGGGATCCGCAAGGTGATCGGGTTCAGGCGATAGAAGAGGTCGGCGCGAAACCGACCGCCGTCCACATGCTCTTGCAGCAGCTGGTTGGTTGCAGAGACGACCCGCACATCGACTTGGATCTTGGTGCGGCCCCCAATGCGCTCGACGAGCTGATCCTGCAGGAAGCGGAGGAGTTTGACCTGCAGCGGATGCGGCAGGTCACCGATTTCGTCGAGGAACAACGTCCCGCGGTGGGCCAGTTCGATGCGTCCCTGCATCTGCTTGACCGCCCCGGTAAACGCGCCGCGCTCATGGCCGAACAACTCGCTCTCCAAGAGATTTTCCGGGATCGCGCCGCAATTGATCGCTATGAACGGTTGTTTGGCCCGCGGCCCGAGGTCATGCAGCGCTCGAGCGAGCGCCTCCTTCCCTGTTCCACTCTCCCCGAGGAGCAAGACGGACACATGGGCGCTCGCGAGCTTTTCGATGTCGCGGCAGATCTTTAGCATGCTCTCGTCGGCTGTGACGATCTTCTTGATGGGGGAGGGGCCCACGGCTTCCATCAGCCGGCGGTTGTCGTCCTCCAAGGCGCGCAACTTCAAGCCACGCTGGACGATCGTATTCAGCACCTTGATATCGATCGGCTTTTCGCAGAAATCGTAGGCCCCGGCGGCGATTGCGCGCAACGCGTGGGTGCGATCGTCATGACTGGTCGCAACGATGACTTTCATGTCGCGCGTCAGGCTTACGATCCCGTCGAGCGTCGCGAACCCTTCGCTCACGCCATCGGGGTCCGGCGGCAGTCCGAGGTCCATGATTGCCACGAGGGGGCGCTCTCGTTGGGCAAGTGCGAGGGCTTGTTCGCGATTGTGCGCGAACAGCACCTGACACTCCGGAAACGCCCAGCGATACTGGCCGCAGAGGCCCAGGTCATCCTCGATTATCAACAATTTCGGCTTCTCAGCCACCTTCGTCTCCAGCCCCAACTTACGCCGCTTGATCAGTCTGCCCTTGGCTCGCCTGGTCGGCGCGGGCCAAGAGAATACGCATTGTAGTGCCGATACCTTGCTCACTCATTACCACAAGGTCGCCTCCCGCCTCGCGCAGGAGTTCGCGGGCCTGGAATGCGCCGATGCCGCTGCCGCCCTGTTTGTGCGTCTTGAATGGATGAAACAACTGATCGCGAATGAATTCTGGCGACATCCCACTTCCGTGGTCGATGATCTCTACCGCAATCCTGGCAGCCTCATGGCGAACCCTAATCTGCACCACCTGTCCCGGCGATGCCTCGACCGCATTGTTTAACAAATGCGTCACGGCGGCGTCGAACGCGTCGGGACTCATTGCGACCTTCCCGGTCGATCCATCATGTTCGAACGAGAGCCGAACTTTCCGCACACGTTGATATGTCGCCAGCAATGCTTCGAGACGAGGCACTGGGGTGATGGCGGCAGGGGCCGGGTCGGCGGCGGGTTCGTCGAGGCGCTTGAGCAGGGTATCGATCTTGTTGACCGACGCCTGCACGGTATCCAGCATGTCGCGCTGAAACTCCGGGTTGGAGATGTGGTGATGCGCGTTACTCAAAAGGAGAGCCAACTGGCTAGAGACATTTTTGATGTCATGCGCAACGAAGGCGAACCGCTTGCTGTAGTCGTGCAGGTTGCGCGTCTGCAGCATGACTTCGGTCGCACGTTGTTCGGCAATGTAGGTTGCTACCTCGCGTCCGATAATCCGCAATAGATCGTACACTTCCTGATCGGCACGAAACGGCACGCGCGGCGGACCGACGATGACCATACCGATCATCCCCGCCGTATGCAGGAGCGGGATGGCGAGCCACACCTTTCCGAGCGCCTGCAGTGGCGGTTGGGCGACCGACTCCGCACCAAGCCGCCGAAGGTCGACGACCCACTCCCCCCCTCGTGCCGCTTGCACCGCAGCATGATCTTGGGCTAGGGCACTCCCTGCCGGCATGTTCCACGAGCCCGCCCAGGCGAGTGGTCCGCCGCTTCTCTCGCGTAGGAACAGTGCCCCGTTCGGGCTGTCGACGACGTCTGCCACAGCGCGGATGGCACGGATGTGAAGCGCCGTCCGCTCACTTGTCCCCGGGCCGGACAAGGTGGCGATGCAATCCAGCCATTGGCGGCGGTAGTCGTACCGGTCGGCGAAAAAGTGATGCACGACAATGCGGTGCATCAGTGAGCGAGCGGACCGTGAACTCAGGAACAGCACCAGTCCGATCAAGCCGGCAAAAACCAGGCTGAGTTCGGCAACCCAGCCCCAGTCTGCATTGATCTGGCGCAAGAGCTCGCCGGCCATCGCGAGTGCGAGCAACACGGACCCGCTCAAGACCAATGTCGCGCTATGGAAGACTGCTGCTCGTGACAGCTTGATCGGCTCGCTCCAGCGCTGGCCTCGCGTCGCAGCGATGACCAACAAGGGCGCGACGATCACCATCGCGACGGCGCGCGCGCCTGCGAGCGGCGGCGACGGCCGATGGAACAAGACGGCATCTGCCGAGATCAGGATATCGAAGCACGCGAGACCGCCTAGTAGGACACATGGCATTGCCACGTGCCATCGTGTGTGTTCCGGCAGATTGAGATACAGGTTCTCGATCAAAAGCAGCTCGCAGACCGACAACGTCAGCCGGATCGCGATCGGCAGAGAGAAGAGCGACAAAGGCGCGTCCGCCGCGGCCAAGCCCGGCCAGAGCGACAGCGCGCCCAACACGAAGGCCCCCACGGCGACTGCGGTGAATGACCGGACCTGCCACCGGCTACCAACGCCGAAGCGTTGGTAGAGATGGAGCAAGTAAAGGTACCAGGCAAGGATCCTGGTGAGATCCAATAACCCTGTGCTGCCGCCCAAAGTGCTGAGCGGCCAGACTGCGCCGGTTGCTGCCCAAACCGAGGTCAGGCCACAGCATGCAGCAAGGATAACGTTGGTCCGTTTCCTAGCCTGGACGGCAATAAGAAACGCTAAAGTCGCATATGTTGCGGAACAAACAAGAAGCAGATAGGAATTCAGTTCCATTTCTTACGACGGACGCACCCTATCCTGTCAGCGCGCGCCTTCCTGAAACAGGATCACACGGACGGTCGACAACAGGATCAAAACGTCCATCATGAGATTGCGGTTTTTTACATAGTAAAGATCGTATGAAAGTTTTGCCCGCGCATCCTCGACGGACGCACCGTACGGGTAATTGACCTGGGCCCAGCCCGTCAAGCCCGGTTTAACGCGAGCACGTTCGTGGTAGAACGGGATGGCTTCCGAGAGCTGCTCGACGAAGTGTGGCCGCTCCGGACGCGGTCCGATGAAGCTCATTTCACCGCGCAGGATGTTCAGGAGTTGTGGCAGTTCGTCGATCCGCGTCTTGCGCATAAAAGATCCCACGCGCGTAACCCGGGGGTCGCGCTGCTGCGCCCACTTTGGCCCGCTTGCCTCCGCATTCGCGCGCATGCTTCTGAATTTCAGGAGCGTGAACGGCTTACCCGAGAGGCCGACGCGCTCCTGTCGGTATAAAACCGAACCGGGACTATCGAGGCGTACCAGAACCGCGACTGCGATCATCAGCGGGAAGGTGGTGATGAGTAGGCCAACGCTGGTGAGGATATCGAAGATCCTGCCGACGATGACCGTCACTCCGCGCACAGGCCGACTCGAGAGTTCCTCGAACCACGCTGGCTCCAACCCCGAGATGTTCACGCGACGAAGATTGTGCTCCCAGAACCGGGCTTCAGTCTCGATGTGAATTCCGCGGCGGCGATATTCGTCGCCGTTGGCCGGTAGCGTGGCCTCGTCCAAACCATTCGCAAGCACGAGCGTGCGGACGCGAGAACGGCTCAGGCGAGCAGCCGACGCGCGCTCTGCACGCATGACGGCGATCTCCAGAAAGCCGCGGCGAGCGGCATTCACGGCTGCGGCAACGCTCGGACTATCCGTCGCGCCGATCACCGCGACCCGATGCACAAACAGGTTCCAGCGCGTCGCCACAAGGAACAGGAAGCGCAAGGCGACCAGCGCCCCACACCAGATCAGCACGATTTTGGCCGGTCGGAGGGGGTCATAACCGACGGGCCAGTAAGAGCTCAGTCCGAACGCCTTGCTGACGAGCCAGACCGCAGGAAAGGAAAGAAGGGCGCTCAGAAGCGTATTAAGCACGAGACTCTGCCCGCGCTGGAACATTTGTGGGCGATAGAGACCGATAACGAACGCCGTGAAGCCCACCGTTAAAGCGCAGATCAGCGCCTGGTGGACGACATGCAGTTCGAAGCCGCCGCTGACCGGCGCAAGCAGTATATAGGCAAGCGCGAATGTGAGCAGCAGCTCCAACAAGCCAAGCGTGAGCATCTCTGGCGAGACGTGGCGGCCAACGAATTGCGTCATAAGAACCTCGCCACCAGAATCAGACCCCAAGGTCGTAGAACGGTGTCCATACTAGCGCTCTCTCGTAAGCAAATTCTTAACTTTGAACCATCAATCTATGGCAAATCAACGGCAGTGCGGTAAGACAGGCGATGCGGTGCTTAACAACGGCGTGGAACCGGCGCGGGCGCTCTGTAGCGGAATTCTGGACGCTGAGCAATCTTGCCGCTATCGACGTGGCAAAGCAGATCAGATATGCCGCTGGACCGTGGATCGAGGTAGAATGGTGCCGAAGCCCGGCTTCAGTGAGCGATGGAATTGCTACCTCCAAAATGAGGCACAGTTTGAACGGTTGGCCGATCCATGCGCCTTGCACTCACTAACCGGCTCGCGACGGCTGCTTCCGAGAGCAGGCATTCGGTGGAACGGTCGTGACTGATCGTTCGGATCATCTCATTGAGCGAGCGGCCGCACTTTTGCGATCGGCGAATGCAGGTGCGGCTTTGGATGCCGCGCCGGCGACTGACGCGGAGAAGCCTGCACCGGCTTTCGAACAGCCTGGTCTGCGCAAGCCGATCCCGTCGCCGGCCGGGTCGGGCGGCTCGCACATTCCGCCGAAATTCGTGCCGCCGCCACGGCCGGCGGCGCCGCCCATTCTGTCGATGCCCGACGCGTCACCCACACGCCGGCCTGGGTCCGCCCTGGTTCGTGGCGGCAGCGTGGCCGACCTTCGCGTGCTTTCGACCGGTGGCCAGATTGATCTCGCGACACTGGAGCGGGCGGGTTTGATGGTAGCGCGTAGCACGCGCACTCGGACGACTGAGGAATATCGTATCGTGATCGGCCGCGTCCTCCGCGCATTGCACGAGGACCCTGAGGGCGAGGCGCTCCCGGCGGGCGACGGGGCCGCCAATGTCGTTATGGTGACCAGTGCCAGGCCTGGCGAAGGGAAGAGCTTCACAGCGCTTAACCTGGGTGGCAGCATTGCTCAGAATGCTGGCGAGAGTGTCTTGATCGTCGACGTCGACGCGAAGCAGCACTCGATGACGGATCAGCTAAGCCTTGGGGATCGGGCTGGCTTCCTTGATTTGGTCGCCAACCCTGAGATGTCGCCGGATGATCTGATTATCGCGAGCGAACTGCCAAACCTCTCATTCCTGCCGTTAGGTAATCGAGCGGCCGGCCGGCCGGCCGATGAGGACGATGCAACGCTGGAGGAGCGTCGTCTCACACCGCCCATTCTCCGCTTGGCTCAGCGATTTCCAAAGAGCCTTATCCTGCTTGACGCACCGCCGTGCCTGTCGACGAGCGACCCGCACACGCTTGCCCCGGCAGTTGGACAGGTCGTTATGGTCGTTGAGGCCGAACGGACGCAGCGCAACGAAGTCGAATCGGCGCTCGAGTTGGTCAGAGTGTGTCCCAATGTGACGATGCTGTTAAACAAAGTCAGAATGAAAACGGGTCACACGTTCGGTTCCTATGACTATTTCGGCTCATACACTTAGGATGGCTTCGATTTCAAAAAGAAAGCAGGCCAAGCGGTCCGGTCGCGCGGGCGAAGTCTCTCGCCGGATCGGGAAGAAGCGGTTCGCCGTATTGACTGCTGCAACGTGTAGTTTCGCTCCAGAGGCCTTCGCGCAATTGGCAGGGGGGGGGCTGACAGATAGCGGATTGATCGGTTCAAACGGCTCTCTCCGGGACACGGTCGGCTCTTTGCTGTCCGGACAACCAAGCGTGAATACCGGGCTGCCTTGGACGTTCAACGGGGCGCTGGACGTAGAAGTCGGTGCGACCGACAGCCCCGGAGGCGGCGGCAACGGCGGATGGCAGCCATTCATTCTCATCGCCCCAGACCTTAATCTCCAGGGCGTTACCTCGCGCCTGAACGTGTCGCTCAATTATAGTCCGCGTCTGGCCTACTACCCGAGTTCGGCAAGTCAGACCTTGCTCTCGAATAACTTCAACGGCACTGCGACCGCTACCGTCGTTCCAGATCTGTTGTATTTCAACGTACGCGGTCTTACTGGCATCAGCTCGCGTTTCGGCAACACGTCGCTCCTCTCGAACTCGTTTCTTACGGAAAGCGAGGCGGTGCAAACGTCGAGTTTCAGCGCGACACCCTATCTGATGAAGACGTTCGGCGGAATCGGCACGCTCACCGTCGGCTACACCTACGCACGCACGTTCCAGAGCGGGAACAACAACTACGCTCAATTTTTTCCGGCATCGACCGCAACCAATACCGCTGGCTTCGGAACGATCGGTGATCTCGAGACAAGTACGGAATTCGGTTCGTTCACGACAGGTGAGAACTTCGGCCGAATCCAGAATACGCTCTCGGCGACGGCATCTCAAAATGGCGGCGGCGCCTTTTATCAGGGCAGCTCGACGTTCGCCGCAACGAATACGGTAAGCTATTCGGTCGTCAGATGGCTGTCGCTGCTCGCCAGCGTGGGCTACGAGGAGTACAGCTATCCTCAGTCAGGCTACCGGTTGAGCGAGCCGACTTGGTCGGTGGGCGCGACGGTCATACCGAATGCAGATAGCTCGATTACGGTGCAATACGGCCAGACTGCGGGCACGAACACCATCCTGGCAAACGGGACCTATGCGCCGACCGCTCGTACACGCGTATACGGCAGCTACACCGTCGGAATCCAGACCGGACTTGGTGCCCGGCAAGGCCTATTGGGCACGACGACTGTCGGACCAGGCGGTCTGTTGCTCGACCGTGTCACCGGCGCACCTGTCCTGGCGAACTCGTATCTGGCGAGCCAATACTCGCTTTCTCGGGTGAAAACTCTGTCGGTCGGCGGCGTGCTGTTGCTCGACCGAGACACATTTTCTGCTTCCATCAGCAATTCGCAGGCAACGCAGTTGGTTGGATCGACGGACGTGTTCGGGATTGCGACGAACTCCGGCACCACCACTGATTCAACCTATGCCTCGCTCAGTTGGCAGCATGAGCTCAATCCGAGCACAAGCCTCTACAGTACGATCAGCTACTTTAACAGCAACACGGGCGTATACTTCGGGAATCCGGGGTCAATGCAAGACACCGTTCAATTGTATGCTGGACTAACCCACACGTTCACTGACACACTGTCCGGTAGTTTGAGCTTCAGCCATGCTGAGCGGTTCGGTGGGGCGGTGCGCAATCTTCCGACTGCGTTCGGAGGCCCAGCGTCCCAGAACACAGCACTTGTCGGCCTTCGGAAGAGCTTCTGAGTCGAGCGATGTACGAGACATTCTACAATCTCACCGCCATGCCGTTCCAGTTGACGCCAGACAGCCGTTTCTTCTTCGGCAGCCGCGGCCATAGCAAGGCGATTGCGCATCTTAATTACGGTTTGGCGCAGGGGGAGGGCTTCATCATCATTACCGGCGAGGTCGGCGCCGGCAAGACGACGTTGGTCGAGTGGCTCCGCTCTCAGATGGATCCCGAAGCCTATACGATCGCTCGGATCAACACGACGCAGGTGTCTGAGCAGGATCTTTTCCGATTGGCGATGGCCGGGTTCGGCCTGGTCGATGAGGGGCTCGGCAAGGCTGCTTTGCTGCAGCGTTTCGATGGCGTCTTGCGGTCGCACTTGATGGCAGGCCGGCGATGCCTGCTGATCGTCGACGAGGCTCAGAACCTGTCGCTGGCGGCGCTCGAAGAGCTGCGGATGTTGTCGAATATCACTGTCGACGGATACACGTCGATGCAGACGATCCTACTCGGGCAACCGCAATTCCGGCGGATGCTCGCAAGCCCCAATCTTGATCAGCTTCGCCAGCGTGTTTTGACGTCCTATCATCTCGGGCCGCTGAGCGAGGAGGAGACGCGGGCCTATATCGAGCATCGCCTGCATGCCGTTGGCTGGGTCGACGATCCGCACTGGGATGATAACGCCTTTGCTAGCGTTTTTGCACAGACGGGCGGCATTCCGCGACGGATCAATCGGTTGTGTTCACGCGTCCTGCTGTATGGCGTGCTGGAGGAGACACACCGGATCACCGGCGAGGTCGTCGACAACACTGCCGCGGAACTCGCTCATGACCTGGAGGGATCGCAAGCGGATTGGGCCAACGGTCCAGAAGTGTTTGTCTCGGAGCAGGCGAGCATGACTCGTGCAACCGATCCGCAGCTGACCGCGATGAGCGCCGATTTGCTGACCCGGGTGGAAGCGCTGGAGTTGCAGATGGCGCGGCGCGAGCAGGTGTTCCGTAAATTGACGCAGATGCTCGGGGTGCAGTGATGCCGTCAGGCGGGCAAGGCGGCCCGGTCAACGCCATGACCGTCGACGTGGAGGATTACTTCCAGGTTCAAGCCTTTGCCGGGTGCATTGATCGGCGTTCCTGGGACAGCATCCCGTGCCGGGTCGAGGCGAACATGGATGTCATCCTCGAGCAGTTCTCGCGCGCCGGGGTGAAGGGTACATTCTTCACCTTGGGCTGGATTGCTGACCGCTTTCCCGGGGTGGTGCGGCGGATCGTCGAGGGCGGGCATGAACTCGGCAGCCATGGCTATGGGCACCAACTCGTCCATGAGCTGAGCCCCGAGCAATTTCGTGCCGATCTGAGGCACGCGAAGTCCGTGTTGGAGCAGGCTGGCGGCGTCTCGGTGTCGGGGTATCGCGCGCCGACATTCTCGATCGGTCCCCGTAATCCTTGGGCGTTCGAGGTGCTTGAGGAAACCGGACATCGTTATAGCTCAAGCGTCTATCCCGTGCGGCACGATCTGTATGGCGCCCCGGATGCGCCGCGGTTCCCCCATCGGCCGGGTGGCGGCGCGATCGTGGAGATCCCGATGACGACCTTGCGCCTGGGACGGCGGAACCTGCCGATCGCGGGAGGCGGGTATTTTCGGCTGGTCCCTTATGCCGTCTACCGATCGGCCTTGCGCCGGTTTAACGCGCGCGAGCAGAAATCGGGAATCTTCTACTTCCATCCGTGGGAGATCGATGCAGGGCAGCCCCGCGTAACGGCAGCCCGGCGCCTGTCGCGGTTTCGGCACTACGTGAACATCGCCGCCGTGCCACATCGGCTGGAGCGCCTGTTGCACGACTTCCGATGGGGCAGAATGGACGAGGTGTTCGCCGCCGACCTCGTCAGCCAGCCCAGGTAGCCCACTGCAATGCCAATCGTCGTCAAAAGGCTTGAAGCTGCGGCTGTACCCGCATGGGACCGCTTCGTCGAAAGCGCTCCAAACGGGACTTTCTTCCATCGCGCAGCTTGGGCCGATGTAATCGGCCAGGCGTTCCGGCATAAATCACTCTATGCTTTCGCCGAACGTGACGGGGCGATCACGGGCGTCTTGCCACTTGTGCAGGTGAAGACCGCGCTCTTTGGCAACACGTTGATTTCGGCTCCGTTCTGCGTTTATGGGGGACCGTTGACGGCCGACGCGGAGAGTGCCGCGGCGCTCGATGCATTCGCGGCCGACGCGATGAAGCGAACCGGGGCGAGTGCCACGGAATACCGGTTTCGTGATCTTCCGGACCACACGGGCCTCGGGGGGGAGTGGCGCGCAAAGGACGATCTTTACGTCACCTTCCGCAAGCCGATCAGTGCCGACAATGATGCCAATCTCAAGCAGATCCCCCGCAAGCAGCGCGCGATGGTTCGCAAGGGGATAGACCGTGGCTTGGTTTCGCGCGTTGATGCCAACGTCGATGGGTTGCATGCGATCTATGCCGAGAGCGTCCGCAATCTTGGAACGCCCGTGTTCAGCCGGCGATATTTTCGCATTCTGGCCGAGACGTTCGGCTCGCGCATGGATGTCTTGACGGTGTTGGATCAGGATCGGCCAGTATCCGCGGTGCTTAATTTTTACGACAGAGACGAAGTGATCCCGTATTATGGCGGTGGGACGGCGAAGGCCCGCGGCGTGGCGGCGAACGACTTTATGTATTGGGAAGTGATGCGGCGCGCGGCGATCCGTGGATGTCGTCTGTTCGACTTTGGGCGCAGCAAAGTCGGAACGGGAGCATTCTCGTTCAAGAAGAACTGGGGTTTTGCACCACATCCGCTGCTCCACCGGTTCCGGCTGAAGGACGGCGCCGATATTCCTGATCACAATCCGCTCAATCCAAAGTACCGAATGTTTATTGCAGGTTGGAAGCGACTGCCTTTACCGATCGCTAACCGTTTAGGACCTATCATCGTACGTGGCGTGGGCTGAGGGCGAAGTGGGCCAGTCGATAAGTCAGCGGCGAGCAGGCGCGGGAGACCTCCTGTCGTTTGCACGTGTTCCGCGTTCGGGGGGGCCGGTGATCGCGGCGCTGATCGGCGGCTCCGTATTCCTGGGCTTGTTATTCTTCCGGGAGTTCCGGGCTGCCATCGAAGTTTGGAATGCGTCGACAGCGTACGGGCATTGCTATCTCGTGCTGCCCATGACCGCCTATCTCTTGTGGGATCGCCGGGACATTGTGGCGCACACGCATCCGCACCCGGAGTTTGGATGGGCGCTGCTGGCGTTGCCGATTGCCGGTCTTTGGCTGTGCGCCGAGCGGCTTGGCATCATGGAAGGCCGGCAGCTGGCGGCGATTGCGGGTTTCGAGTTGCTGTTCCTGGTCGTGCTCGGGCGGCGGTTGTTCTGGAAGTTGTCGGGGCCCCTTCTCTATTTGTTCTTCCTGGTACCGTTCGGCGCGTTTCTGACGCCCGTTCTGCAACGGTTCACCGCGGTGTTCAGCATCGTTGGATTGAACCTGCTCGGCATTCCTAATTTTTCCGATAACTTTATCATCGAGACGCCGGCTGGGATCTTCTTTGTGGCCGAAGCCTGCGCCGGACTTCGGTTCCTGATTGCGGCTGTCGCGTTTGGGGTGTTCTACGCACTTCTCAATTTCCGCAGCCCAGTTCGTCGCGCAGCCTTCATGGCGGCTTCGATCGGTGTGCCGATCGTGGCGAATGGGTTCAGGGCACTGGGCATCGTGGTGCTCGGACAGATCCTGGGCAGTGCCGAGGCGGCGGCTGCGGATCACATCATCTACGGCTGGCTATTCTTCTCCATCGTCATGCTCCTCCTCGTTGCCGCAGGACATCCGTTTCGCGAGATGTCGGTTCCTCGACCGGCGCCTGCAGCCGGTTCGGGGCAGAGGCCCGGCGGTCGACTTTACGCTGGGACAGTGGCGACCGTTGTTCTGCTCGGGATCGGTCCAGCTTTGGCGGGACTGATCGACTCGCGCGCAGTCGCCGTACCGTTGGCGGCGATGCCGAACCTGACGATGCCGTCCGGGTGCGAGCGGGCCGGCGTGGAGCAGCAGGCCGGACCATCGTCGCGACATTACTCGGTTCAGTGCGGGAATTCGCTGTTCGATGTCCGCGCCAGTGTCTTCCCGGCGCGATCGACCGCGAGCGCGAGCGTGGCCGAGCGTCGGCGGGTCACGCAGGAGGTCGGTGCGGAGGATGTGACGATTGCTCCGTTGGCCGGGGTTGCGGACGGGACCCCCAAGGGCGAGTGGCTCCTTGTGCAGACGACAGACCCGAACCGGTTGACCGCGGTTGCAAGCTGGGTCGATGGCGAGCCGGTGCGGAGCGGCTTGGCCGGCCGAGTCGCACAAGCGCGCGACAGTCTGCTCGGGGCTGACTTTGCTCCGGTTCTGTTGACGATTACCACGGCGGAGCCGGCCCGGGTCGCCTCGCTCGATCGGCGGCGCACGCTGGAGCGGATGCAGGCGTTCGTGAATGCCCAGGACGGTCTCGACGCCAAGATCGCAGGCATGTCGCGACTTCGTGCTGAGTAGGCCGATCGACGAAAAAGGGCGTTGGACTTTGCCCGGTTCGTCACTGTCAAGTTGCTGACCACATGAGTATTTGTTAGATCGACCGATCCTATCTGATCTGAAGATCTCTCGCCGAGGTGCTGGGGGGCGAGTTCGGCGGGAAACGGCGGAGTAGGCTTACCATCAGCAGCATCGCGGGCAGGGCCGCCAGGATGGTGACGGCGTAGAAGGTAGTCCAGCCGAGCGCTTGCGCGAGTACACCAGAGAGGCCGCCGATCGTGCGGAGGCCGACCGCGGCCAGAGAGGAGAGCAGTGCGTATTGGGTCGCCGTGAATGCGCTGGAGCACAGGGATGAGAGATAGGTGATGAACGCCGCATCGGCCATCGCCTCGGCAAAGTTCTCGAGAACGATCTTTGCCAGCAAAATCCTCGTGTCTCCGCCCGACACGGCGAGGGCGAAGTAGAGCCCCATCGACGCCATCTGTACGAAGCCGGTTGAAATCAGCGCGCGACCGGTGCCGATGCGGATCACCAGCCAGCCCCCCGCGGCTGCCCCGAGCAGGCTCGCGACCAGGCCCGGGATGCCGGACGCGAGCGCGACCTGGGCGCGGTCGAAGCCGAGCGCGCGGTAGAACGGCACCGCCATCGTATGGGCGAGCGCCTCGCCGAGCTTGAACAGCATGACGAACGCCAGGATCTGTGCCGCTCCGGCGCGCTGCCAGAACTCCAGGAAGGGTTCGACCACCGCTAACCGGAGCTGCGCGCGAAAGCCGATCGCCGCAATCCGCTCCAGCATCACTGCAGGTTCAGGCGCGAGCAGGCTCGCAGCCATCCCGATCCCCATCAATGCGGCAACGCAGCCGAGCGACGCCGTCCAGCCGATGACGTCGGCCAGACCGATGGCGCCGGCTCCGGACACGAGCAGGGCGATCCGATAGCCCCAAATATAGCTGGCCAGCGCCAGGCCCTGGACCCGCTGCGGGAAGGTCTCGATGCGCCAGGCGTCGATGACGATGTCTTGGCTGGCAGAGAGGAACGCGATCGCGATCGCTGCGACCAGGAGTCGAGCAGGCGAAGCGACCGGGTCGGACAGCGCCAGGAGCGCGGTCGCCAGTGCCAGCAGCGGCTGGATGGTCAACAGCCAGCCGCGCCGCCGGCCGAACGCAGCCAGCGGACCCGGCGGTCGGACATGATCCAACACGGGAGACCAGAGGAATTTCAACGTGTAAGCCAGACCGATGTTGGCAGTCAGGCCGATGGCGATGAGTGACGTGCCCCCCTCGCTCAACCATTGGCGCAGCGTGAAGCCGGTCAGCGAGAGCGGCAGGCCGGCAAAAAAGCCAAACGCACCCATGAGAGCCAGGGTGCGGTTGTCAAAGTCGCTCGGCATTTCGTCTTGGACTCAGCGAAGGCACAGGGGCGTTGAGGCCGCCCGGATCAGCGATCCAGCCGGCCTCTTAACCCTACTGCGCGGCGGGAGTGGTGTGGCGGCGCGAACGGTGGCGGCGACGCCGGCGATGGCGCGGCGCCGCTTCGCTGGTGCCCATGGCGCCGCCGACCAGCGGTGCGCCGGGACTTGCGCTCATCGGCTGCCCGGCGGCGGGATACCGCGTCGTGCCGATCACTCCGGAGCCGCCGGCCGGGGTGCCGGCCGAGTTGCTTGGCGCGGTCGTGCTGGGGACGCCGCCGGCAGGGCCGACTGTGGCTCCCTGCGCGCGGGCGAGAACGGGCGCGGCGAGCGCGGCCGCGAACACGGCGACCGCCGAGCGGCGTGTGATGGATGTCATTGGTGTCTCCTGATCGCGAGATTGCATGGCTGCAACTTCTCTCGACTGCAGAGCACACCAATGTTGCTGATTCGGCAAGCGACTTTATGCCGCGTCGCTGTCGGACCGGCGCTCGGCCTTCTTGCGCTCATGCGGGTCGAGATGGCGCTTGCGCAGGCGGACGGCGCTCGGCGTGACTTCCACCAGCTCGTCGTCCTCGATGTAGGCGATCGCCTGCTCGAGGCTCATGCGGCGCGGCGGGATCAATAGCATCGCATCATCCTTGCCGGCGGCGCGGATGTTGGTGAGCTTCTTCTCCTTGATCGGATTGATCTCGAGATCCGACCCGCGGCTGTGCTCGCCGAGGATCATGCCGACATAGACCTTCTCGCCGGGATCGACGAACAAGGTGCCACGCTCCTGGAGATACCAAAGGGCGTAATGGACGGCTTCGCCACCCTCGCTGCTGATCAGGCTGCCATTGCGGCGGCCCTCTATCGGGCCGGCCCAGGGCTCGTAGCCGAGGAACATGCGGTTCATGATGCCCGAGCCGCGCGTGTCGGTCAGGAACTCGCCGTGGTAGCCGATCAGCCCGCGGCTCGGCATGCGGAAGGTCAGCCGGACCTTGCCGCCGCCGGAGGGGCGCATGTCCTGCATCACGCCCTTGCGCTTGCTGATCTTCTCGACGACGACGCCGGAATAGGGCTCGTCCACGTCGACCAGCACTTCCTCGAACGGCTCGACCCGTTCGTTGGTGTCGGGATCGAGCTTGGTCAGCACGCGCGGGCGGCCGATGGTCAGCTCGAAGCCCTCGCGGCGCATCGTCTCGATCAGCACGCCCAGTTGCAATTCGCCGCGGCCGGCGACCTCGAAGGCGTCGGACTCGTTACTTTCGGTAACCCGGATGGCGACGTTGCCCTGCGTCTCGCGCATCAGCCGGTCGCGGATCTGCCGCGAAGTGACCTTCTTGCCTTCCTTGCCGCCGAGCGGGCCGTCGTTGACCCGGAAGGTCATGGCCAGCGTCGGCGGGTCGACCGGGATGGCGTGGAGCGGGCCCGTGATCTCGGGCGCGCCGACCGTATCCGGCACCGTCGCGTCCTCGAGCCCGGCGACGGCGACGATGTCGCCGGCTTCGGCCTCCTCGACCTGCACGCGGTCCAGGCCGCGGTAGCCCATCAGCTTGGTCAGGCGGCCGGTCTCGATCACCGTGCCGTCGGCGCGCATCACCTTGACGGGCTGATTGAGGCGGGCCCGGCCTTGCTCGATCCGTCCGGTCAAGACGCGGCCAAGGAAGTTGTCGTAGTCGAGGATCGAGGCGACCATCGCGAACGGCGCCTCCTTGTCCAGCTCGGTCGGCTTCACGTGCGACATGACCAGGTCGAACATCGGCGCGAGGTCCTTGCGCGGCCCGTCCATCGTCGTGTCGGCCCAGCCCTGGCGTCCGGAGGCGTAGAGCATCGGGAAGTCGAGCTGATCGTCGGTGGCGTCGAGGGCGGCGAAGAGGTCGAACATCTCGGTGTGGACCTCGTCGGCCCGGGCGTCGCCACGATCGACCTTGTTGACCACGACGATTGGCTTGATCCCGCGCTGCAGCGCCTTGCCGAGCACGAACTTGGTCTGCGGCAGCACGCCCTCGGCGGCGTCGACCAGCACGATGGCGCCGTCGACCATGCCGAGGATGCGCTCGACCTCGCCGCCGAAATCGGCGTGGCCGGGGGTGTCGACGATGTTCAGCCGCGAGTCGCGCCACATCACGCTGGTGCACTTGGCCAGGATGGTGATGCCGCGTTCACGCTCGAGATCGTTCTTGTCCATCGCCCGCTCGGCGACCTGCTGGTGCTCTCGAAACGCGCCCGACTGGCGCAGCAATTGGTCGACCAGCGTCGTCTTGCCATGGTCGACGTGGGCGATGATAGCGATGTTGCGAATGTCCATTTTTCATGCTCGGCGCAAGGGTCGAGAGGCAACCGCCCCGAGCGGCCGCCTCTGCTGCGGTGCAGAAATAGGCGCCCTTGGCGTCAGTTGCGAGGAAAAAGCCACGGGACGCCGCAAAGCCATGCGCCAGACGGGGGGCTGCGTCACATCACCTGGCGGGCCAGGGCGCGCAGGTCGGCCCGGGGACGGGCGCCGAAATGTTCCAGCACCGCGGCCGCGGCCAGGCTGCCCAGGCGTCCGCACACCGGCAGGCTCTGGCCGCGGACGTATGCGGCGAGGAAGCCGGCGGCGTAGGCGTCGCCGGCGCCGGTCGTGTCCACCAGGCGGGCGGGCGCGGCGTCGATCTCGACCCGCTCGGCGCCGCGCAGGATCAGGCTTCCGGCCTCGCCGCGGGTCAGCACGGCGAGCGCGACAGCCTCTCCCGCGCGCCTGGCGGCGGGCTCGAACTCGTTTTCCTGGTAGAGGCTGCAGATCTCGACCTCGTTGGCGAACAGGATATCGACGTGCTCCTGCACCAGGTCGCGGAAGGCGGCGCGGTGGCGTTCGACGCAGAACGCGTCGGACAGGGAGAGCGCCACTTGCCGGCAGGCCTCGTGCGCGAGCTGGGCGGCCCGCAGGAACGCCGCCTGGGCCTGGGGCGGGTCGAACAGGTAGCCCTCCAGGTAGACGATGGCGCTGTCCCGGATCGCGGCTTCGTCGAGGTCGGCGGGCTCGAAGCCGACGCAGGCGCCGAGGAAGGTGTTCATGGTGCGCTGCGCGTCAGGGGTGACGAGGATCATCGAGCGCGCGGTGGGTGCGGCGCTGTCGGCCGAAGCGGTGGCGAGCGGGGGCGTCGGGTAATGGACGCCGGCGGCGGTGATGTCGTGGCGGAACACCCGGCCGAGTTGGTCGTCGGCGACCTTGCCGAGGAAGGCGACGCGGGCGCCAAGGCCGGCGGCGACGGCGCAGGTGTTGGCGGCCGAGCCGCCGCTGCTTTCCTGGCCTGGCGGCATCGCGGCGTAGAGCGCCTCGGCCTCCTCGGCGGCGATCAGCCGCATCGTGCCCTTGTGCATTCCGTGGCGGGAGAGGAAGTCGTCTTCGGTGGCGGCGACGACGTCGACGATGGCGTTGCCGATTCCGAGCAGGTCGAATTGCGGCGACGCGGGGGGTTCTGACATGGGTGCTCCTGCGACGAAATCACGCTCCGCGCCTATCATCCCCCTCTTCTGACGCCAAGGTCGCCGCATGATCCAGCCGTTGCTCCGCGCCATCGCGCAATTGAACGACTCCGCGTTCCTGGGCGTGGTGTGGCGGAGCTTGGCGCTGTCGGTCGCCAGTTTCGCCGGGCTGCTGGCCGGTTCGGTGTGGTTGTTGGAGCAGTGGATGGGGCAGGGTGGCTGGATCGGCTGGGTCGCCGGCTCGCTGTTCGGGCTCGGCGTGCTGGCGTTGTCGATCTGGCTGTTCGTGCCGGTGGCGCTGCTGATCGCGACATTCTACGTCGACCGGATCGCGAGTGCGGTCGAGCGGCGGTTCTACCCAGCGTTGCCGCCAGCATCCGGGGCGCCGCTCGCGGAGCAAGGCTGGGACGGCGTCGTGCTTGCGGCGCAGATCCTCGTCTGGCAGCTCGTGACGCTGGTGCTTTCGGTGGCGCTGCCGGGCGTGGGGCTCGTGTTGGGCTATGCCGTGACGGGATGGGCGATCGGCCGCGGGCTGTTCGTTGCCGTGGCGATGCGACGCATGACGCGGCCCGAGGCGCTGGCAGCCTATCGCGCGCGTCGTCTACCTGTGGTTGTTCCGGGGGTGTTGCTTGCTCTTTTGAGTTTGCTGCCCCCGCTCAACCTGCTGGTGCCGGTGGTCGGGATCGCGACCATGGTGCACGTGCTGGAGCCGTCATCGACGTCGCGGCGTCTGTCTCGGTCCGGGTTGTGAGCGGGCGCGCGGCCGTGTTAGGCGAGGCGATCGCTCTGCGGAGCACCGTGGACATCAGGGAGAGTTAGCGTGTTCAAGCGCCGCAAGAACGACGAAAGTCCCGGGGCGCCGACCGCAGCGCCCGAGAAGCTCGCGGTGGGCATGCCCTCTCCGAGTCCGTTTTTCAAACCGGCCCGAACCGACGATCGCGGTCCGGCCGTTCCTTTACCCAGCCCCGCTTCCAAGGAGACCGTCCCGATGGGTCGCACGCCATATCCCGCGCCGCCGCAGCCTCAGGGCGCCACTCCCCCGATGGGTCAGCCTGGGGGTCAGCTTGGGGGACAGCCCGGCGCACCGATGCCCGGCGCCGGAGCGCCGCGCCCCGGGATGCAGCCGCCGCGCCCACGCGAGGCCGCCGAGCGCCGCACGCTCGTGGTCGGTCGCGGCATCTCGGTGCAAGGCACGGTGCAGGACGCCGAGCGCCTCGTCGTCGAGGGTACGGTCGAGGCGAGCATGATCCGTGCGACCGAACTCAGCATCGCCTATGGCGGCGTGTTCAAGGGTGCGGTCGAGGTCGAGGAGGCCGAGATCGCCGGCACCATCGATGGCACGCTGACGGCACGCGGCAACCTGATCGTGCGCACGACCGGCAAGGTGCTGGGCACCGCCAACTATCGCCGGCTGCAGGTCGAGGATGGCGGCCAGATCACCGGCGAGCTGAAGATGATGAGCGAAGGCGGCCGGGCCGAGCCGATCAAGGCGGCGTCCGAGCCCGCCGCGAGCTGAACTTTGGCCCACAGCCAGGCCTGAGCGAGCCCTCTCCCCGCCGGGGAGAGGGCTTTTTCATGAGTCGGTGGAGAACGACTTGGCGAAGTAGAGTGCGAACGAGTTGTAGACGTGCAGGCGTCGGGCGCGCGCGTTGGAGGGGATTGATGCAGGCACCATTGGCCGGGATCCGGGTGATCGAGTTCACGCACATGGTCATGGGGCCGGCCTGCGGGCAGGCGCTGGCCGATCTGGGCGCGGACGTGATCAAGGTCGAACCGGCGGGCAAGGGCGACCAGACGCGGGGGCTGAAGGGCGCAGGTACCGGGTTCTTCGCGATGCTGAACCGCAACAAGCGCAGCTTCGCCGCCGAGATGCGTTCGCCGGAGGGGCTGGCACAGGTGCTGGAGCTGTTGCGCGGGGCCGATGTGCTGATCGAGAATTTCCGGCCCGGCGCGCTGGACCGGCTGGGCCTGGCCTACGAGACATTGCGGGCGGCCAATCCGCGGCTGATCTATTGCAGTTGCAAAGGGTTCCTGCCGGGACCGTACGACCACCGGGTCGCGCTGGACGAGGTGGTGCAGATGATGGGCGGGCTTGCCTACATGACGGGCTTGCCGGGGCGGCCGATGCGGGCGGGCAGCAGCGTCAACGATATTCTCGGCGGCACCTACGCCGCCGTCGGCATCCTGGCCGCGATCGAGGAACGGCATCACACCGGGCTCGGTAAGCACGTGCAGTCCGGCTTGTTCGAGACCAATGCGGTGCTGGTGGCGCAGCACATGGCCCAGGCCTTCATCACCGGCGAGCATCCGCCGCCGATGGGGGTCAAGCGGCCGGCCTGGCCGATTTATGACATTTTCGACTGCGCGGACGGCGAGAAGGTGTTCGTCGGCGTGGTGACGGATACGCAGTGGCAGCTGTTCTGCGATCGCTTCGGGCTCGAGGCGCTGGCGGCGGATCCGACGCTCGACACGCAGGAGGCGCGCCGGGGTGCGCGGGACCGGGTCATCCCCGTCGTCGCCGATGCGCTGCGGCGCTACAGCAAGGCCGAGCTGATGGACAAATGCGAGCAGCTGGGGCTGCCGTTCGCGCCGATCGGGCATCCTTGGGACCTGTTCGAGGATCCGCATCTGACCGAGTCGGGCGGCCTGGTGCCGCTGACGCTGGCGGACGGGCGGGTGATCAAGCTGCCGGCGTTCCCGGTCGCGCTGGATGGCGAGCGGCTTGGCGTCCGGCGTGACCTGCCGAAGCTGGGCGAGCACAATCGGGAGATTTTGGCCGAGATCGGCTGGCCGGCAGACCCGGCGGCGGCGTAGTTTGCTGCGATGCAAAAAGGCGGCGATATGGCGGATGGCGGTCGGTTGCTCGAGGCGATCCGGTTGCGGGCCTATTTCCTGTGGGAGAAGGCCGGGCGCCCGGCCGGTGGCGACATCACCTTCTGGGAAGAGGCTCGCATCCAGATCGAGCGGGAACGGCTGCCAGCCGCTTCCGCCGAACATGCGCCTTGACCGGAAAACGATTGCCTAAACAATGAGTTAGAGCACTACCCCCGAGCCGAGTGGCTCGGGAAGTGCGCTAGGCGGCTTGGGCCGGCTTGAGCCGCTCCGCGTAGAGCTTGCGCAGCTTGGCGACCTTGGGCGGGATCACGGCCCGGCAGTAGCCGTTCCACGGATTGCGGTTGTAATAGTCCTGGTGCTCTTCCTCGCCGGAATAGAACATTTCTAGCGGCTTGATCTCGGTGACGATCGGGTCCGGCCAGACCCCCGCCGTCGCCATCTCGGCCATCACTTCGCGCGCGGCTCGCTCCTGTTCCGGCGAATGGGTCAGGATGATGGACCGGTATTGCGGGCCGACATCGTTGCCCTGCCGGTCGCGCGTGGTGGGATCATGCATCGTGAAGAAGATACGCAGGATGTCAGCGTAGCTGATCTGGTCGGGGTCGAACGTCAGTTGCACGACCTCGGCGTGGCCGGTGCGCTTGGCGCAGACCTGCTCGTAGGTCGGGTTGGGGACGGTGCCGCCGGCGTAGCCCGAAACCGAGCGCTGCACACCGGCCAGCGACGTGAACAGGGGTTCGAGGCACCAGAAGCACCCGCCGCCTAGGGTTGCAAGTTCAGTGGCCATAGAGGTCTCCATCGTCCGCTTCGATATGGCGATGCTAGGCGGCACCCTTCAAGGCACGAGGGTGATGAACACGAAGGGTCGCGAACAGGGCCAAGTGGATCACGCGACGAAGGCGTAGCTTGGCCGAGGCGCCCGGCCGGGTCAGGCGCAGTGGGCCGCCGGTTGCGCTGGACCGCCCGCCAGGGAGCTGATCGCGCGCGACAGCGTGTCCCAGCGGAACGGTTTGGGCAGGAACGGCCGCGGCTCGCTCGGCGGCGGCCGGCCGCTGATGAGCAGCAGCGGGACGGCGGGCCAGGCGGTGCGCATCTCCCGCGAGAGGGCGAGCCCGTCCATCCGCGGCATGTTCACGTCCGACAACACGAGGTCGACCCGGCCGTGGTCACGCAGGAACGCCAGAGCCTCTTGCCCGTCGATCGCCTCGTAGACCAGGTGCCCGGCATCTTGGAGCATCCAGGTGAGCAGCTCACGCACCGCGTCTTCGTCATCGACGACGAGGATGGAGAGCTGCGTGACGGCGGCTGATTGCGACATAATCCCGCTTAAGTTGTAGTCGTCTTCGGCTTTATATCAATGCGTGTGTCAGACATTCACGCACACCTGATTGATACGACCGGCCGCAACGGCGAACCATTGCGAGGACGTTTGTGATCAGCACGATCCTGCGCGTCGTGTGACCAGCTGGGAAGAGGCGGTCGTGGTATCTCGGCTTTCATCGGCGCCGTAAGCAAGGCGTTCGGCTCCGCGAAGGTCTTATATGGGTCACGATCGCGAAGGCGTCGAAGGCGGCGATCGACGAGCGGGTGAGGCGGGCGGCGTCCATCCTCGGCCGGACCGCGAAGATCGGCACTCCGCTCGAGCTGTCTGACCGCACTAGCCCCGCGCAACCGGGGCGTGTAACGCACCGGTGGAACGGAGAGGCGGCCGGTGAGCGAAGACAGTGGTTCCATCCTCGCCAAGACCGCGCGCGGGGCGGGCTGGGTGGTGGCCTGGCGGATGATGACGCGGGCGCTGGGCGTGCTGAGCACGCTGGCGCTGGTGCGGCTGCTGGCGCCGTCGGATTTCGGCCTGATCGCGCTGGCGTCGAGCTTTTCCGTCTCGATCGAGGCGTTCTCCTGGATCGGCATCGAGGAGGGCGTGATCCGGCACAAGGCGCCGACGCCGGCGCTGATGGACACGGCCTTTACGCTGTCGGTGCTGCGGGGCGCGCTGATCTTCCTGATCATCGCCGCGGTCTCGGTGCCGGCGGCGCGCTTCTTCGGCGACCCACGGCTGGCTTCGGTGCTGATCGCCCTCGGGGCCACGGTGCTGATCGAGAATTTTATTAACGTCGGTACGATCGAGTTTCGGCGCGAATTCGATTTTCAGCGCGAGTTCCAGCTCTATCTGTTGCCGCGGCTGCTGAGCATCGTCATCGCCGTCGGCTCGGCTTTCGTGCTGCACACGTATTGGGCACTGATCGCCGGCATCGTTTCCAACCAGGTGCTGCGGGTCGTGTTCAGCTACCTGATGCATCCGTATCGGCCGCGCTTTCGCCTGTCGGAGTGGCGGACGCTGGCCGGGTATTCGGTGTGGAACTCGCTGATCGCCGGCGCGGGGGCGCTGCGCGACCGGGTCGACACGATGATGGTCGGTCGCGCGCTGAGCCCGGCGGCGGTCGGCTTCTATGCGCTCGGCTACGAGATCGCCGGGTTGCCGGTGACTGAGCTGATCGCGCCGCTGACGCGGGCGGCGTTCGCCGGGTTCGCGGCGGCGTGGCGCGAGGAGTTGGACGCGGGGCAAACCTGGCTGCGGCTGGTGTCGACTATGGCGCTGCTGACGTTCCCGGCCGGGGTCGGCATGTCGGCGGTGGCGCAGCCATTGATCCTGCTCGCTTTTGGGCCGGGGTGGGAACAGGCGATACCGGTGATGCAGGTGCTGGGGATCCCGCTGTGCCTGACGGTGTTCGGCATGGTGGCGCAAACCTTGTTCCTGGCACAGGGGCACATGAAGGCGTCGCTGGCCATCACGGCCGCGGCGACGGTCTTGCGGCTTGCGCTGCTGGCGCTGTTGATCCCGCGGCTTGGCCTGCTTGGCGCGGCGTTGGCGGCGGGCGCGGGCATCGCGGTCGAACAGATCGTCTCGGCGGCGTGGGCGATGCGGCGGCTGGGGCTCTCGGGGCCGCGCGACCTGGCGCCGCAGATCTGGCGCATCACGGCGGCGACCGCGCTCATGGCGGCGGTTCTGTCGCAATCGGGGCTCGGGTGGTGCGAGATGGGACTTGGGCAGATGGCGCTGGCGATCACGCTGGGGGCGGTGGTCTACGTCGGCGCGCTGGCCGGGTTGTGGCTGCTGTGCGGCCGGCCGGCCGGGCCGGAGGCGGACGCGGTGGCGCTGATCGGACGCCGCCGGCGTTGACGGTTTCGTGTTCGCGTGGTGGTGTCCCGGCTCCTTACAGGGGATGGTGTCATGGTCGTGACGACAAGGCGGGACCTCGGCCTGGCCGGCACTGCGCTCATGCTCGGCCTGCGCCCGGCGCTGGCGGCGGCGCCCGTCAAGATCGGCGCGATCTACCCGCTCTCCGGCGGCGCGGCCAGCGCGGGCGAATCGGCGCGGGCAGCGGTCGAGGTCGCGCTCGATGTCATCAACAACGCGCATCCCGAGTTGGGCGATCTCGTGCTCGCGAAAGAGGCCGGCCTGCCGGGCCTGGGCGGCGCCCATGTCGAGGTGGTGTTCGCCGACAACCAGGGCTCGCCGGCGGCCGGGCAGAACCAGGCGCTGCGGCTGATCACCGAAGAGAAGGTCGCCGCCCTGCTCGGCGCCTACCAGTCCGGCGTCACGCTGACCGCGAGCGCGATCGCCGAGCGGTATGGCATTCCCTTCATGAGCGGCGAGTCGGTGGCGGCGAACCTGAGCGAGCGCGGCTTCAAGTGGTTCTTCCGCACCACGCCGGTCGCGGCCGACATCGCCCGGACCTACATGGCGTTCCTGAAGGACATGAAGGCCGCGGGCACGAAGACCGACCAGATCGCGATCGTCTACGAGAACACCGAATACGGCACCTCGATCGCCAAGACGCTGACCGAAGCGGCCCGCGAGGGCGGCTTCAACGTCGGCCTGCAGATCCCCTACGGCGCCAACACGTCGGACGTGCAGTCGCAAGTGCTTGTGATGCGCGACAAGAAGCCCGACGTGTTGATCTTCGTCAGCTACACCTCGGACGCCATCCTGTTCGTGAAGACCATGAAGGCGCTGGATTACCGGCCGCCAATGCTGATCGGCGACGACAGCGGCTTCTCCGACAGCGCCTTCGTCAAGGCGGTCGGCGATATCGCCCAGGGCGCGATCAACCGCTCCGCCTTCGACGCCGGCAAGCCGGGCAGCGTCAGCTTCATCATCAACGAGATGTACAAGAAGAAGCGCGGCGCCGACCTCGACGACACGTCCGCGCGGGCGATGATGGGGTTCCTGACCTTGTGCGACGCCATCAACCGCGCGGGCTCGACCGAGCCCGCGAAGATCCAGGCGGCGTTGAAGGCGACGGACCTGAAGCCGGAGCAGCTGATGATCGGCTACAAGGGCGTCAAGTTCGACGAGAAGGGCAACAATACGCTGGCCGGGGCGCTGCTGATCCAGCTCCAGGGCGAGAAATACGTCGCCATCTGGCCCGAGGCGCAGGCGGCGGCCAAGCTGCAGCTTCCCTACAAGGGCTGGTAGCCGGGCTTGCTGTCCGCGACGGTTCTGCAGGTCATCGTCGGCGGATTGCTGCTCGGCGCCGTCTATGCGCTGTTCGCGTCCGGGCTGACGTTGATCTGGGGCATGATGAACGTCGTCAACTTCGCCCATGGCGACTTCGTCATGCTGGCGATGTATGTGGCGTTCGTCTGCTGGAGCGCGCTGGGGCTGGGGCCGGCCGCCTCGGTGCCGATCGCGGCGCTGGTGCTCGCGACGGTCGGCATCGTGGTCTATTTCGCGCTGGTGCGGCACGTCCTGAAGGGCCCGATGCTGGGGCAGATCCTGGGCACGTTCGGGCTGGCGCTGTTCATCCGCTATGGCGTGTTCTGGTATTTCGGCGCCGATTTCCGCTCACTGCCGGACAATCTGGTGGGCGGCACGTTCGAGTGGGGCGGGCTGCGCCTGTCGGCCTCGCGCTTGCTGGCCGGGGTGGTGGCGCTGCTGGTGACGGCCGGGCTGCACCTGTTGCTGACGCGGACCATGCTGGGCAGCCGGATCCTGGCGGTGGCCGAGGACGAGCGGGCGGCGCAGCTGATGGGCATAAGGCCGCAGCGGATGCAGGCGGTCGCCTGGGGGCTGGCGGCGGGGGCGACTGGGATCGCCGGGGCGCTGATCGCGACGTTCTTCTATATTTCGCCGACGGTGGGCGAGAGTCTGGCCATCGTCGCCTTCGTGACGGTCTCGTTGGGCGGGTTCGGCAGCGTGCCGGGGGCGCTGGTGGCCGGGCTGCTGATCGGGGTGATCGAGAGCCTGTCGGCGTTCTACATCGGCGCCGTCTATAAGGACGTCGTGACGTATTCCTTGTTCGTGTTGGTGCTATGGACGCGGCCGCAGGGTCTGCTCGGCAAGGCGTGAGCCGCCCCGCGATCGGCGTGGTCGCAGCGCTGGCGGTGGCGCTGGCCTATCCGCTGCTGTTCAGCACGGCGTTCGAGCAACGCCTGGGCGCGCTGGTGCTGCTGTATGCGATCGCGGCCTCGGCCTGGAACATCGTTGGCGGCTATGCCGGGCAGATCTCGGTCGGCCACGTCGTGTTCTTCGGCTGCGGCGCGTACGGGTCGTTGGCGGCGTATACGCATTGGGGCTGGCCACCGATCGCCGGGCTGCCGCTCGGGGTGGCGGCGGCGGTGCTGATCGCCGGCGTGATCGGCGTGCCGACGCTGCGGCTGTCGGGGCATTATTTCAGCATGGCGACGATCGCGGTGGCCGAGCTGGTGCGGTTGCTGGTGACCAACACCGATGCGCTGGGGGGCGCGCAGGGCCTGTCCGGTCCGGTGATGCCGCGCTCGGTGATGGACCTCTCGTTCCTTTCGGCGCTGCCTTATTATTATCTGTTCCTGGCCGTGCTGGTCGCCACGCTCGCGATCACCTGGCGGATGGAGCGAAATCGCATGGGCTACTACCTGCGTGCCATCAAGGGCAGCGAGCGGGCGGCGCGCTCGCTGGGGGCCGCGGCGCCGACCTATAAGTTGCTGGCGTTCCTGCTCAGCGCCGCGCTCACGGCGGTGGCCGGCGGGCTGTATGCCACGTTGTTCGGCTTCATCGATCCGGAATCCGGTTTCGGCATCCTGGTCTCGGTCAAGCTGCTGATCATGGCCGCCCTCGGCGGGGCGGGGACGCTGATGGGTCCGTTGATCGGGGCGGCGATCCTGGTGCCGCTCGAGGAGATCTCCAACAACCTGCTGGGCGGCAAGGGCGGCGGGCCGACCTTCGTTCTGTATGGGGCAGTGATCATGCTGCTGGCGCGGTTCCTGCCGGGCGGACTGCTCGGGCTGCTGGCGAAACGACGTGCTTGAGGCGCGCGGGATCACCAAGGCGTTCGGCAGCTTCAAGGCGGTCGACGATGCTTCGGTGACGGTGGCGGCCGACGAGGTGCTGGGCCTGATCGGGCCCAATGGCGCCGGCAAGAGCACGTTCTTCAACTGCCTGACCGGCGATTTGCCGCCGAGCGCGGGGACGGTCTGGCTGGAGGGCGCGGACATCACCCAACTGCCGGCCGAGCGGCGCGCCGCCCTCGGCCTGGCCCGCAGCTTCCAGGTGCCGCTCACGTTTGCGGATATGACCGTGCTCGACAACGTCATGGTAGGCGCCTTCCTGCGCACGCCGCATCCGGGGGAGGCGCGCGACCGGGCGGCCGCGGTGATCGAGCGGGTGGGCCTGGCGGCGCAGCGCCACGCGCTGGCTTCCAGCCTCGGCACCCCCGGACGCAAGCGGCTCGAGATCGCGCGCGCCCTGGCGACGCAACCAAAAATCCTGCTGCTGGACGAGGCGATGGCCGGGTTGAACCCGCCCGAGGTGCGGCAGGCGATCGACCTGGTCGGGCGCATCCATGCGGACGGGATCACGCTGGTGATCGTGGAGCACATCATGGAGGTGATCATCACCCTGGCGCAGCGGGTGGTGGTGTTCCACCAGGGGCAGGTGATCGCGGCCGGGTCGCCGCGGGAGGTGATGCGCGAGGCCCGCGTGGTCGAGGCCTATCTCGGCAAGCGGGCGGCGGCGGCGGCGGCGGCGCGATGACCATGCTGTTGGAGGTAAGCGGCCTCGAGGTCCACTACGGCGACCTGGTCGGCGTGGCGGAAGTGTCGTTCAGCGTGCCCGAGGGGGGCATGGTGGCGCTGCTGGGCGCCAACGGGGCGGGCAAGACGACGACGCTGAACGCGATCGCCGGGCTGGTGCCGGCCTCGGGCGGGCAGGTGAGCTTCCGCGGCCAGCCGATCGCGCGGCGCCCGGCGCACGAGATCGTCCGCACCGGGCTGGCGCTGGCGCCGGAAGGCTGGCGGCTGTTCACGCAGCAGAGTGTGGAGAACAACCTGATGCTCGGCGCGACGGTGCTGGCCGACCGCGGCGCGATCCCGCGGCTGCTCGAGCGCGTCTACACGCTGTTCCCGCGCCTGGCCGAGCGGCGGCGGCAGATGGCCGGCACCATGTCGGGCGGCGAGCGGCAGATGCTCGCGGTTGGGCGGGCGCTGATGAGCGAGCCCACGCTGCTGATGCTCGACGAGCCCAGCCTGGGCCTGGCGCCGGCGGTGGTGGAGACGATGTACGAGACGCTCGGCGCGCTGCACCGCGAGGGGCTGACCATCCTGCTGGCCGAGCAATCGGTGGAGCTGGCGCTCGAATACGCCGACCATGCGACCGTGCTGCAGGTCGGCCGCTCCGTGCTGTCGGGCCCGGCGGACGCGCTGGCCGCCGATCCGGAGGTGCAGCGGATCTACTTGGGGTTGGGCTGATGGATGGGATCGAGATCG
>JAABUL010002347.1_pt1 | contig 31703 bp, 41 predicted proteins | sample 5559151 | NCBI WGS metagenome assembly JAABUL01 (sample SAMN10711876, study PRJNA513368) | rock metagenome | isolation source: Antarctica rocks | place: Antarctica: Victoria Land, Pudding Butte sud
CAAGTTTTTTGGTTTCCTGATCGCGGAACGCGGGTTGAGTCTGGCGGTGCTCAAGAAGCTTGAGCCGGATTTCCCGTACCTCGCCTCGGACACGACGATGTTCGTGGAGGTGCTGCTTAACACGATATTTCTGCAAGCGCGGAAGAGCGGAGCGAAGCAAGGCAATTCGAACGAAGTCCAGGCCGACAGCTCAGACTCTTACGCAGCCACGATCAAAGCAATCTTCCTCTCCGCCTCCGGAGCGCAGACGGTGATTCCAGCCCTGAAATTCGTGCTCGAGGAGAAAGTGGCGAAAGCCGAGTTGGTGCGGACGAAGAAGGAGAAGAGGGCTGTGGTGAGGGGTTGTGAAGTTGCTGTGGGCGCGTTGGAGGAAGCAGGAAAGCCAGCTGCCTCGGGGAGTGATGATGAGGATGAGGGGAGTGAGATGAGTGAGGCTGAGAGGGGATGAGATCCTACATATATTCTGTATACCAGCGCCACTGAGTCAAACGAACATGTCACGGTGAGAGTGGAAAGGTGGAACATCAAAATCGGCAACGCACAATAAGTTACACCCTCGTGTTCCGCGCAGCATGCGCTAAGCTAGTCTCACAAAAAGGCATTCCGTTCGGTAAAGACCGTCCGAGCAAAGCGTACTGTCAAAGCACGCATACAGAAAAAGAACCCACACTCGCGCCCAAAACGCCGTGACATCATGTCTGTGTCTTCCGTACCCGTACCCATATCATCACTCGTCACCTGTTGTTTGCACAATCCGATCCGTCCGTGTCCAGTCCGCCCACGCTAAGTTGTTCAATCCTGTTGTCACATGCCTTCATCTGCTTCTTGTCCACAATTGAAGTTCGTCATACTGCTTATCCGCCATTCTGCTGACAAGCTTACTGCGTCGCCATCCACCGATCAAGCATCGCCGCCATCGCGCCATCGGCCAGCATACCTGGTGTGGTAACAAGCTCGCCCCATCCACCTGTCAACATGCTGTCGGCCATCGGCGCAAAGCTCAGGTCTTCGTGGCACTCCGGTGGGCTGCTTCCCGGCATCGAGCTGTAGTCTGGCGAGTACGAGGTGTCGGAGAAGAGCATCTGGTTCATGGTCTCTGGCATCGCGTCCACAGCGCCGAAGTTGAAGTCGTCGCCATCGTAGCCGTTCTCGGGTGAGGAGACGCCGGTGAAAGATCCGTATTGCTGGGTGGTCGCGCTTGTGTAGAGGGCGGCGGGCGAGATGCAGCTTGACTTCTGCGGGCTTGGTGGTGAGGTCGGTGGGGTTTGGACGAGGTTAAGGAATTCGTCGGGGCCGACGATGAAGTCGGAGGAGTCTTGTGGAGTCATGGGGAGGCTGTTCTCGGTCATGCCGGAGCTGTTGCTGCTGGCGTACGATGCTGTGGCTTTGCTGTTGTCGCTGTCGAGCTTGCGCGCCTTCTTCGCCTTGGTGGTACGGGTGTCCATATCCGGACGCTCCTTCTTCGGGCGCCCGCGCTTCGGCTTGTCTTCCTCGTTCTTCTCGAAGCCTGGGAGCGCGCCTATGCACATCCCGCGCTGGCGGTGGCGAGTGAGCGCATCGTGGCGTGCGAAGCGGCTACCGCAAGGACAGACGTGCGGACGCTCGTCGTTGTGGATGGCGGCGTGGCGCTTCATGTCGTGCTGACGTACGAAGGTCTTTCCGCAGTCGTTGCAGCAGAATTGACGGTCGCCGAGGTGGTTCTGCACGTGAGAGCGTGCATTCTCTTTGCGCTTGAAGAACTTGCCGCACGACTTGCCTGTGACGTCGTCCTGGTATTGACACTTCCAGCCTTTGTTGATTGGGTCTTGCTCGGAGATGTAGGCATCGACTTGCTCTGGTGGAACGCCGGTCTCGACGATGGACGCGTTGACGTTGTCACCGAGGTTGTGAAGCATGGCTGTGCGCGGCGACATGCCGCCCATTGAGCCGCCGACGATGAAGTTTGGGCTGTTGAAGTCATCCGAAGCTCCGGCGGTCGCTTGGACGAGAGTGTCGCCGTTGAAGTTGTCGTCCATTGGGAGGGACGATTCCTCGTAGACTGTTGGCATGGCGCCGATGTTGTTGCGTCCGGGCGACATCGGGTCGATGGCAGATGAAGAGTAGACGGAGGATGCATAGCCTTGGTCGGTGCCCGTGAGGTTGAACAGGTCTTGCTGGAGGCTGTCTTGTGATTGAGTGTATGGCGATGGGGCTTGCTGCATGACATGACCTTCGAAGGCTGTCGGCATGGGAGCGACGTCGTACTGGAAGCTCTGACTGCGCACATGCTTCACCTCTGTTGCTGGTGGACTCGGCCAAGACTGAGCATAGTGCTGAGGTGTGTTCGGCACTGTGCGAGCGTGACCGTGAGAGATTGGTGTGGTGGCGCGCGCCATGTGCATCATCTGCTGCTGCGACATCTGAGGTTCGACAGGATGAATTGACATGTCGTTTGAGAGTGGTTGGTTCAGAGTGGCGAAGTTGTCAGGTTGTGGTTCTGGTACAGGTGAGTGACCGAACTTCTGCTGGTACCACTCGAGGTGATGCTGGAGTTCTTGAAGAGCCTGCTCTTGGTTGGGATGAGTTGGGTTGGGAGCGACAATAATGGGGATGACGTTGCCGTTTAATTGGTTTTGTAAGTGAGTCTGAAAGTCCTGCGCCAGGTGGCCCGGCTGGTTCAGGCAATGCTGCTGCGTTTCTTGCACAAAATGCTGTTGTGGGTGTCCTTGGGGTCCTGTGTTAGTGTTCTCTATGTGAATCCGTACTGGCGGTGTTCCGGTTGGAAGTCCGTGGTCCTGCGGTAGTAGTGGTCGAAATCCAGTTGGTGACTGAAGTTCGCTCAAGCTCTGGTCGAGACTGAGTCCTCGGCGATGTGCTTGGTGGACTGGTCTGTTTCGTCGTGGGTTGGCAGGAAGTGGTGTTGCTAGTATGGGGACCTCGAGCGATTGTTGGCGTCTGTGTTGTTGGCGTCGCTTTTGGATGCTCGAGGAAGAGTTAGTGGACAGCATTTTCGAAATTGAACTGATGTTCAATGCTGCAAGTTCGAGTCCGGATGGTCGTTGATTGGCCGAAGAGCAATTGAATGCCTCCGATATGTCCGATACTTTCACTTGTCAATCTTCGTTTACTTGGTATATTCGATATCGGGACAGTCTCACCTCTCGCAGTGCACGCCGCAGCCGCCGGGCGCGGTGTTATTCCTGAATTACCCCCCTCGCAGTGAAACTCGGTCTCGTGGAAGTGAAGGGTCCCAAGATGGCCTCACGGCCGGTGAGAGGGTAATTCGAAAAGGTTTTGGGTCGAAGAACTTGCGCTGTGTAGGTGGAGTATGTACAGACAGTTGTAGGTTGGTTTGAGGGAATTTGATCGTGTGGTTGGAGAGGTGTAGTCGCGAAAGCAGGTCGGAAGAGCTCACATCTATTTACTTGGGTAGCTCCTTCCCCATAAAACCGCCTAGCAACGCTCCTGCCCCCCAGCAACTGTGGCGTCCTTGCATTAGCGCATCGGAGATTTCGGAAGCTCGGAGGTGCCACAGCTTTCGCCGATATTCCTTGGCGACCGCCCACGCAGACAAATCCAAGCCGGCTCGTCGAACTTCACCTTCCACATCATCCGCCTCTTTCGTTGAGGAAGGCAGTATAACACCACATACTGCTGAGACAAGATGCAGATCTTCGTCAAGACCCGTGAGTGCTCTCCTCCAATAGACCTGCAGAGATGATGTACTGACAGTCCTTGCGCAGTAACGGGCAAGACCATCACCCTCGAGGTGGAGTCTTCCGACACAATCGACAATGTCAAGTCCAAGATCCAAGGTAAGACTGGTCGCATGAACACCAAAAGACGACCTACTGACAGTATGCGACAGACAAGGAGGGCATCCCACCAGACCAGCAGCGCCTGATCTTCGCCGGCAAGCAGCTCGAGGACGGCCGCACCCTCTCCGACTACAACATCCAGAAGGAGTCGACCCTCCATCTCGTGCTCCGTCTCCGTGGTGGCGCCAAGAAGAGGAAGAAGAAGGTCTACACCACCCCCAAGAAGATCAAGCACAAGCGCAAGAAGACCAAGTTGGCGGTGCTCAAGTACTACAAGGTGGATGGCGATGGCAAGATCGAGCGTCTGAGGAGAGAGTGCCCATCAGAGACCTGCGGTGCTGGTATCTTCATGGCTGCGATGCACAACCGCCAGTACTGTGGACGTTGCCACCTGACGTACGTGTTCGACGACCCGAAATAGAGAACGAGGGGAATGTGGTAGAGTGAGAATCGAGAGATGGGAAAGATAGCTTCATGAAATCTTCTCGTGCGTACGTGCTGTTTTCCTTCGCTTGAATTGTTCCAAGCTTTCGTTGACCATGTGACAATCTCCTCCGTCCTTTGAGCATTCCCATCGAGACCATTGACACTGTGTTAAGACATGAGTGGACATATGACCAGGGCTACTTGCCTGCTGAGTCCGAGGTGGGTACGTACTATTTGTCCATCTACTACACACGCACGCGATAATTCGCTTACCTTCCACGACTTCAGCCAGATAGGTCTATACTCTCTTCAACACAGACCTAATGAAGACCTGCGACTTCAAGTCTTGCATCGACGCAACATGTCAACTTCCGAGCAAGAATCCGACGAGGATGGAATACTCCAACCTGGACACCGGCGCTGCTTGTTCTCATCCCTGACAAATCCGCGCGCTCGCCAACCCACTTCCGTCAGGCTCAGCCGGAGCAACAGGCAATTGGCTTTTGCTACCTCTTCGCACCGCCTTGTCCTTTCTATCGGCACCGGCTACCCACAGTCAGAGATTTCCTCTACGGACACGCACATCACTGTCGCTGCATCCGAATCCTCCCGGGTCTTCAATACCACCGAATTGCTTGAGCAGATCCTACTCAACCTACCTCGCGAAGACGCTGCGAGACTGCAGCGGGTCTCCACGCAGTGGCACGACACAGTCACTGGTTCGCCAAAACTACGTGTGGCGCTGCACCTCTCGTCGTTGCCAGTGGCAAGGTCACAAGCTGGTTGGACACTCGAGAAGTGGCAACGCTTTAAAGTAAAAACAAACGCCACCGCGGCAGAATGCTACGACTGCATCGCCTCAAATGCTGCTCGGAACATCGCGACGCTCAATACCATACATTTGCCTCTCCGGCAGGTATCTACCTACATATTCGAATGCTCACTGGACATTGTTCGGGAACGATTTGCGCAGGATCTGAGAGTTCCCGTTTGCCAGCTCCTGATCCAACCACCGCAAGTGCGAGTCGAGGCGTGTATCCCTTATGCTCGCATCGATGTTCCACTATCGGCCGTCGAGCATTTCAAGGCCGCCTGCGAAAAATCGCGAAGATCATGGTTTCACTGGAGGGAAGGATACAGCAGTCCGGGCGGGCCGGTCGCTTTGCTCTTCATTGACGGTATCGACCTCGAGAACCTTACAGGCGTGACCGTGTCCGATCTTATCCATGGACTTCAGCCTATCATCAACGGGTGCGACAAGATGCCGGATGCCGGATCCGTGAAGTGGACTGTCAGGCTGCATCTGCGCATACCAGAACAAAGACATGACTAGTGGGATACAGGGTCACGAGTAGTTGTCAAGGAGAAGCCGGCGGATGTGCGTAGGTCGAAACTTGCTTCGCATACGAAGTGGTGAAGTACAGGTTGGTCACTGTTGCTCTTTCACGTGTATCACGCGTCTGTTCCTCACTATAGGGCGATTGTGCCAAGGCCCAAGGTTTGACTCAATTCTCGTTGCTCACGCCTTAGCTGCCGAAAGAGCTTCACCTATCGTTCACATGTGTTCTGTCTTCACAGATCCCACTCAAGTGGTATTGGCACCTCGTGCCCTAAGCAGAGACTACTCCCCTTGAAACGTCTTCTCTTCCATTTCTTCGATCTCTTTCGACACAACCATTCGGCACACCACAACGTACTGCAACACCAACAACCATCACGGCTCAAGTGGTAGTTTTACACCAAATAGCGACCAGTATGCCTTCCTCGGATGGCACAGAGCTGTTCACATACAAACATTCACCAGCGGAGAGCACACCTTTGACTGCCTGCGCCCGGGCGCTGAAAACCGTGGAGCTACTAGAGCATGTCATCTTTCAACTCCCTTGCCGGCGTGTGCCGCTTATGAGCAGAGTCTCCATACTATGGAAGGACACGATCACCGGATCGACCAAGCTTCAAACAGCATTGTTCATGAAATCACCCAGTGGCGAATCGATGGACTCATCACTCCCGGAAAAGGCCTCGGTCCTGTCGAAGGGCACGATCGTCAGATCTACCAAGCTGCACACAAAGTCCTCTGTTTGGCGACCATCAAGCGAGGAAGAAGACCAAAACCGAGAACGGAGCACGGCGATACACCATGGGAGAGCAGACTGGGGCCCACCACTGACGTTGGTTGTCGACATGATTAAACACGCTACTTCCAAGGACGAGATCGCTATTATCAATCCGCTCTTTGTTGCCACTCTGCCGAAATCATTTATCTGCCACCTTGACCCCAAGTTGATGTCTTTGAAGATAATGTGCGACCTTAGCACTTTCATCGAGACGCTCCAGCTAGCCCAGTTGCGAGATCAACTTCTCACTCAGCCCCCAATGACAGACATCAGCGTCTATACCGAGGCCACTTCCGTTTCTCTTGATAAGAGCAGCGGCTATGAGAGCCTGCTCGAGGAGATGGAGGAGTCTGGGGACGCAGTCAATTTCCTCGATACAGACGACGCTTTCGCGGATTGCTTCTATGAAACAGACAACAACGAGATCGAGTTTGATGTCCACGCGGAGCTCGCTGATGCAACCGGCATCACGATCGCCAGCCTGGACGAAGTCGATCATGCTGTGAGAAAGCTTTGCGGGAGGTTCAGTGCACGGGACTGGTTGTTGTCGTTGAGCTTCGATGGGACACGATGACGAGATACTATGGAACATTCGCGACAATCCTGGACAGACGAAGATCGGTCTTGAGGAGGAAGGATGTTGTTTCTGGAATGGCAACGCTTCCGCATGCCTCCGTCTGCCTAGTGCGTTCATACTGCATGATCTGGGAGGAAGCTTTTGATCAGGAGAGTGACTGGCATGGGCAAAAGGTAGATCATTCTGGACATCGACTGGCAGGGCTGGTGAGAAGCGCGGCATTGCTATGTTCTTCGTTATGAACTCACTGGTCAGTATTCACCTCTCGGAGTCTTAGACATGAAAGCCTGTCCTCACTGCGCACATCTTAGTTCTTCCGACCTCTCACGTCATGTTCGAAATTCTTTCCACCAATGTCTCCTTCGTAGGACATGGCCACTGCGTACATGTTCGACAATCAAGCAACATAAGTTCACTTCACTGTTCACCAGTCGGGCCTCTCTCCGCCTCGGGCGGTTCACATATCAATCCACTGTCTCCAGACCGTCATATGACTGGCTGACTGGCGACCATAGGATTGCAGCAGTATATATCGGACCATTTGCTCCTCCTCAATCCCTTTCAAATCAGCTCACTCTTCATCACAGTCTGGAACACATCATTCCCTCGCGACTTCACCTGATACACAACACCATGGGGATCAACAGGCAGAGAGCGGCCACTGTGGCATCCGGTAGGACGTTCTGATGCACCTACCACCTCAGCTGCTGACAAAGGCACGCAGATGCAGACATCAGTCCCTGTGCTCGAGTGCTAAACACCGTCGAACTGCTCGAAAAGATCATCCTCGAATTGTCCTGTCAACAAGTCCTCGCAATCAAAGGTGTCTCGAAACGGTGGAACGACACAGTTACGGGCTCGCTGAGACTTCAAGTGGCATTATGCTTCAAGCCACTTCCTCTACTGCGGTGTGGACACTCTGATGATGCAAGATCTGCATGCACCAACAGCCTTGAGGACGACAAGAGAGCGACAGAGTGGAACCTGGAGTCTCTGACGCCACGTCCTGACGACCCAGTCATGGCAGGCATCTTCTACGACACAGCCCTCTCACTATCAACGAAGAGGATCGCTGCCCTCAATCCTTTCCTGCCAGACTGTTATCGTCAGTTGCCTTACGCACCACTCTGGGGGACCGCTTTCGATCTCGAAGGTTTCAGATCATTCGAAGATTTGGGACTGCCGAAGAACATGCTCCTTTCGCAACCACCAGTGACTGAGATGATCGTCACGATTCTGGTCGAGTCAGCTTACAAAACTCGATACGGCCTGGCCGGAACAAGGCTGAACGAACGATTCAAGGCTATAGGTAGACTGCACAGCGTAGACGGCCTGGACTGGGATCCTGAGTACAACGACGGTATGATAAAACCGACAGCCTCCACTGATCTTGTCAATCCAAGCGGGATCACCATGTTCGAGTTTCTCGCATGCCACAAGTTAGCGACAGAAGCCTGTCAGGAGTTTGAGCCTTTAGGACTCGATGAAGAAGATTGGAGCATCGAGTTGGTATTCTGGCAAGAAGATGAAGATGAGCATTCTAAGCGCATGCGTTGAGCACGACTGAGCCTGCGCGTATGCGTTCGCAAGAGGTAGAGATCCAAGCAACCGCGACATATCGACATCTGCCAGTGATCAGGAGCACCACCCCACCGGATACACGTTGCGGCTCAGGAGAACTTGATGCGGATGAGACGGTAGCTGCAATGTTCGAGAGGAACATTGTTACGTCAGCTCATGGGCTCGTAACAAACTCATTCATCGTGATTGCACGCGATATTGCCTAACTGCACAAGGGGTACAGCAGAGTAGACTTTTACCCTACTGTCAAATCAATTCAGTCCAGACTCTGACTGTTGTCTTCGGCATCTGAAGCTCGAAAGCCGGCCGATGTCGTTCTGACACCATATCAGCTTGCCCCGCCAAGTTGTGCTTGCCTTCTTGCCACTCTCCTTGTAGCTCGACAATACCATGGCGAACTCTAATGGTGACCACGGTGCGAAAGATTTCATCCAAGGACTCGCCCATGTCAACATCTTAGTGAGCCTTCTTCAGGACAGTTGAGGTCCATACGTGTTGACTCTTTGCTATAGGTACCACCGGGCACTCTGGAGCAGGCGCACGCGTTTTATGGCGGCACCCTAGGTCTGAGGTCCAGAGAGGTGCCGAAATTACAAGCTGGAACACTCGCATGTAAGGCTCCTGCACACATTAAGAGTTGAAAAAGTTGACCAGGTTTTCAGGGTTCGATATCTCCGACTCCGGTCAACAAGGTACGTGGATATAGCCCGACTCGAGTTGGTGCCGAACCCCGATGCGCAAGATCTCCTTTTGACGTTACAACAGTCCATGTAGCCTTCGGACCAAATGAGATCAAGTCATCTCGGCACCCATGCTTCAAGATCGGGTCGCCAGATGCGCTCCTAGAACTGAGGCAAAGGATTTGGGAGCATCACCAGAAGGGCGGAGACGCTGCACCGCAGGTAGGAATTTCACCAGGCCACTGTCGTATCGTTGCTCTGAACGACTGCTGATGACAATCGTAGGAGGCGGACAAGCCAGGAGCGCAGAACAGTGGATCGCAGGGGGTTGAGTTCCCGCAGCGTTTCTTCGCTCGCGACTATGCTGGTAACCGACTCGAGTTTAGCATTTGAAGGGCGTCAGTAGTGTCGTTGATTGAGCGTGCCGGTAGTGCTCAGTAGCTGGTACTCCTGGACGCGTTGTTCAGTTGAGCAAAGCCAACATGCCTTCTCCCTATCCTAGGTAGTTGTTAGTGACCCGCAGATAGCCATGCTTAGGACAAGTGTAGCATAACATCGGACAGATTTCTGCATGACTGTATGCGAAATCACCAAGATGCAGATGAAGAACGCAGGATGCGTCCGCGAGTTTGTGATATGTGATCTGGGATTAGTGCCCACGTGCCACCGCATTAGGCAATCTAAGCGAGCCGCATGAGTGAAATCGACTTCGCCCTCGTCCTCGCTCTTCCTCCCCCATTAGCAACCACCAGACAATAGCCCACCGACGATCACCCCAAGCAACAACCTGCGAAAGCCTCGAACAGTCACCAGACTACAGACTCAGCTCATCACTACCCACTCGAACCGACGAATCGACACCGTGGCAGACTTCCGAAATGGCGATGTTCAAAAACAATAACAGTATGAGTAGTACTAGTAACTACCGCAAGAACTCCCCCGAGTCCACCAGGCACTCCAACACGCAGGCATCGGCCTACGTCGTGGACGCGACCACGATGGGGCTCACAGGCTTCCACTTCTCGACTTGCGGGGCAGGAGGGCCAGAGTGTGCGCATCACCGAAACTTAGATATAGGAAGCAAGTGCTGACAAAACGATACAGGGCGGGTTTGAGGTCGGCTTGCGACACTCCCCTTCACCCCCTTCGTCTCCTGACTCCGCGTCTATGAGCAGCCGACCGGCGCTCAAGGCGCGCAAGCGGAGTGGAGACGCTGCATATCACATCACGGAGCATTGTGAGAGAATGTTCTGCGAGACGCTGAAGACTGTATTCTTGGTTGAGAAGGATACTGGCCTTGATAACTCGCTGGTGATGGGTACGCAAAACACCACAAGCAACAACAGCGGCGCTGTGTCAATCCCGGCTCGACAGCAGCCCACGATGATGAAGCATGATCTTCCTACGCCATCGCCATCCCCGGATACTCGGAAAGGGTACCTCGAGATGGGAGGCATGTTGAAGGAGTATGTGGAAGTGTGGGACTATTCAGCCTGCGATGCGCGGTTCACCGGCTTTGTTGCTGAGAAGGAGGAAGAACGAGCCTTGTTCATCTTCTTCGACAAGGATGTCATGGGCAAAGACCTGAAACCAGGGTACGTACTAAGCAGTTCTGATGTTGCACCAGACAAGACTGACATCCATCAGACTGATGGCTCTGCTCGAGCTCGCCAGTACCACCGAGTTCGACTGCGGTCGACTTGTCATCTGCTTGGATAGGACTACCGATGCTGAGACCATGGACGACGTCAGTCGTGGACTATCGTGGGCTGGCTGTGAGCTGATGACGCTGGATCACTGGGCTGGTGAGAAGAACTGCATCAGCGATCGATGGCTGTTCCTGGAGATCGACGCATGAGCTTGAGTCGTGCGCAGAAAAAGCAAGGCGTTTTCATTTCTCTCGGGAAGGCAGGCTCAATGGGTCGTTAGCAGCCTCTTGTAGATACAATTTAGGTCTACTAACCACTGTTCATGACCTGGCAGACTACTTTCAACCATCTGTCCCCAGTCGTTTCAAACTCGTGCCCAATACGGAGTCCTTCCAACAGGATCACAAGCCCGAAAGATGCAGGACTATACGGATTGTGACTTTGACATCTTCACCTCGACCGGGTTGAAAACGACAAAAGTGTGTAACAGCTGTGACAGGAGGAAACTTTTATAGCGCACTATCAACTCTCTTCCATCACATCACACATCAAGAGTCATTCATCCAAGCTCGTCTCATCAATCACATCACGTGTATACCCAAGGTCGACGTCGCCACCAAGAGTGATCCAGTGTTCCAGCAGGCGATGCATGGCTTTTCATCCACATTGCTCTTGGCAAAAGAGCCGAGTGGCGACTCTATCCCATCATATCCAGCTGCGCTCCTTTGGCGCTCCCGCGCAGAGTGCATGAAGGCCGAAGCCTCTTCAACCCTGCTTTCTTCCTCCCTTTCAACGCCCTCCTCCTCTTCCCCGAATTGAACAAAGCATAAGGAAACAAGTTAAGTAAGGCTTGCAAGCTGCGGCGACTCATGTCGGAGTCGCGTATGCAGCGGCAAGCGCGAAAGCAATCCACCCTGCTGCCGTGTCGCTGTTCACGGTCGTGATAGTCGCTGAGGGTCGTTATCGTCAATAAGGTCGGTAGAAGTCGTGGTCGTGATTCGTCAGAGTCGGCGACAAGGTTACAAAAAGGAGATTGGGGGTTCCGCCGACATAGGAAAGTAGGTTTCGCTCTCCGAACTTCGTGTGCATGGTGAGTACCCGAACAAGGTCGCATTAGAGATCATCGCCTCATCGGACCGTTCTTGACAGCGTGCGGTTGAGCTATTGGACGAGAGCCTGGGTCGGTGCGCTGGCGCTTCAATCCGTTCTCGCCTGAGCTGACCGGGCGCCCGTAAGGCTCCTGCTCGTCATCGATCTCGCGCATGCGCTTGTTCGATGTAGGCGCTCCGTTCATCGATGGGTAGTGAGGCTGCTGTTGTTGGTAGGCGCCTTGCTGCGGATACGACTCCGCTCCGTTGGGCGCACCTCCTCGAGTGTCGTTGTTCATGCCGTAGGACAAATTGCTAGAGGGCAATTGCGCTGCTCTCTGTGGCGTAGTGGCGTATCCACCATACGGGTTGGCTGTTCGCGGAGTAGCTCTGCCAGATCCGTTTTGATGCGGCGAGTGTGTCAACTCTGGAGAAACGTGAGATGGGTCCGAATGAATTGGTCCTGACGCTCCGTTAGGCTTGTAACTGTACGAAGGTCGTCTTGCGTCGTAAGACGCACTGGTGTGGGTATATTCACCCTCGTGTTCGCCTTCCGCATCCTGCTGACCTGCATAACCTGGATGGCTTTTGCTGTCGTGGTGCTCGTTCTCTGCGCCAGCGCGTGCAGGAGGACCCATCTTTCCATTCTCGGGACTTGACTGCATGCCACCGTAGCGAGTCATGTGCTGCTGCTGCGGTGGATATGCTCCGTATGCCGATGGCGCGGAGTACATTTGCCGAGAGCTATCGTAGGGCTGACTAGTCTGGTACTGCACGCCGTGCGCGTTGGCGGGCGGCGTAGAAGCTGGAGTCGTTGGCACAGATCTCGTATCTATGGGAAGAGGCTGACCTGGATGCATTGCGGCGGCCTGAGCCCCACTGTACTCATACGAGCTTCCTGCATGACCCATGCCCATGGTCAGACTTGATGCGCTAGTAGGTGGAGTGGGAAAGGTGTGCGCACGATCAAGACCTGGCCTCCCGGAAGCAGGATGAGGTGCGATCGAGTGCGGCGGTTGTGGGGCGCCGCCGGAGTTGCTCATAGAATGATGGTGGGTAAGGGTGGATGGTGGTTGTGTACCTTGTGGTGTTCGCATGTAATCTTGTCCTTGCTCGGGACGTCGCGCGGCCATGGCGGCATTGCCGATGCTTGGGCGCGCTTGGTTGGTCGGATGGTAGAGCAGGGCTCCGATATTGTGAACGAATAGAGGATAGAGGAGCTCAGTGATCTTCTCTTTGTTGGCGAAATCCAGCGCGCGATCGAAGGGTATCCTGCATTTGTCAGTTACGGTTGGAAGGAAAGTACAGCTCGGATTACATACCAGACACCTTTCAGATGCATTGGGCCAATCTTGACCACATGGCGAGTCTTCTCACTCTTGAGTATGCCATCGCGACGGCCACGCGTCATACCAGCGACGTTCAAGAGCTTCGTTCCGTTGATCATGTGGTTGTCCTCTCGTCTCGCCACACAAACTCCATTAGCTTCGACCTGGAAGCAGAGACTGCCTTCGTCTTCCCAGAGCGTCGCGGTCACTCGTGGCTTCATCCCATGAGGCGCTACTTGTCCTGTGTTATCGAACGCGAATGGCTGGCCGCCGTTCTGCGGTGGAGCCTGAGCATTTGAGGCCATTGTCGGCAAAGGCAATGACTGTTGTTGAACCATCTGACCACCCATAGAAGATGTCACAGGTAGAGAGCCTTGCATCGGAGGCATCGTATGCGCATATTGATAGTTGCCGTAGCTGGCTGGACCATAAGTATGAGCATGCGATGCTGGCTGAAGCGCTTGTGGTTGTCCGTAGCCCGAGTATTGGCCCATGCTAGACGCGGGTCCAGACGGCGGCACATGGGCCTGGCTCACATCCATGTAGGGCTGTTGCATACTGCTGTAGCTCTGCGAGCCGTAATGAGAAGGCGCCGAGGTAGGATGTAGGGCCTGCTCCGGGGATGTCGCGTAATGATCAACCTTCGCACTATCAACGGAAGGTGCGTAAGATGTGTGCGAATCGTAGGACTGATTTGCGACTGAATCACTGGACGATCCAGCCCGAGGCGACGATCCAGATGAGGATGCGCTGTTTTGGTGATGGTGCGAGTAGGAAGGTGCGGACCACTGAGTCTCGTCACCTCGGGCGAAATGTTGTGAGTTTGACAGCGCCAGCTTTTCGGCGGCTCAACAGCAAACGGATGCTGTCGGTGGAGCACAGCTTTTACAGGCGCGCAAAGGGTGAGGGCCTATTTCCGCTGCTTTCAAGCTCTGGTAAAGGCCAATGGAATCGTGAGTGGTGGGTGGAGTAGGATGGTCGTCGAGAATGTTTCGCTGCTGTCGTGACGCTGGACCGGGATCAAGCGTATTGCAATCGTTGACAGACGCCGTGAACTTCGTGAATGCAAGGGGTCGTTAAAGGTCGTTAAATCGTGACAGGTCGTGGGTCGTAAATCAATGGCTCAATACCACTGATACTCACGAATCTAGTTGAAGTGTAGATGTTAGCAGATGTCGTGTTTCATAATGTCATGCGCGCTGCTGCACGACAGCGACTACCAACGCACCCTGTCGTCCAAGAAATGCTATGCATGAGGAAGAGCGGTTCTGCGAAGATGCAGGATGGGGCAGCTGGGGAATAGAGGTGCTGGGTGCGATGGCTGGGAACTCTAGCTCTAGCGCAAGGTCCACGCTAGGGCCATGGAGTGTGGGTGGAGAAAACTTACCAGCTGTTCCAGTCGAAAGAAGAAAAACGCTTGGACGAGCAATGGCAGGCTGGATGGCGCGTCGAGCACGTTGTTTCCAGAGCGCGGATGGCGTGGGCGGTGGGCTTGTTTGCAATGTGTGCTATCGCCAGTGCGGAGCGCCGCTGTTGAGCAGTTGTGCTTCTGCGAACAAAGAGAACCAACCCGGCGCGGGCGGTCGAGTGCGTCTCTGCTGCGAGGACGGCCCGTGGCGCGCGAGCAAGGGCGATGCAACTCCTCGTGGAGATGCAGCAAGTGTGCAGTTTCTGGTGCAGGGCACAGTAGGGTGCCTAAATGTAGCGTGCAGGTCGTCGCTCGGGTGTGCGCAACACGACTGCGGGTCCGCTGGCTAGATAGATAGATAGACAGATAGACGGCCGCCGCCAGTGCCAGAGCTCTCGCTTCTCCACCCAGCCACTCCGACTCGCGCTTGGCTTCGAATCCTGGTCGCTGGCGCCAACTTCAGACGGAGAGGAATGCGATCGGATGCAGTATTGATCGCCGCGCTTCGGAGCCGCTTGAAAGCCCGCTCACGATTCCTTTGCCCACGCAAAACGTGCCTTGCCGTGCGGAGCAATATGCCGAGGATGTTTCGTTTCTGATGATAGCCAGCTCACCGCCTTGGACTGTCCGTTATCTGATATCGATTACGTGCGCAGACTGGCTAAGGCACGTGCGAGGAAGAAAACGGCGCTGAGCTCGAGCAAACGCCACAGATGGTTTTGCCAGCGCAGCCGGAAGTCAAGAAGCCAAAAGTCGAGTGACGATGTGAGGTCCGTCGGTTAGCTAGATAGACTTTGCAAGCGTCGTTGGGCCCGCCGAGCTTAAGCCCTTCTGGCAACAGCATGGGTTTCTACTGCTGGTGAAAGCGGCGGCATGTCTTCCCATTGAACAGGGTACAAATCTACAAGGCGGCACGAAGATCACCTGCGAACGTCTAGATTGGCTTCTCTATACCGCAGATCCGACAACATGCTACATAAAGTGCTGCACGGCGCGTTTTCAAACATAACAGAGCCGCCGCAGCGCTCGCGGCTCGCCTTAATGAAGTTGAGCGCAATCGAAGCGCTGACATTTAGCGCTTCGAGCCATGCTTGATCCCGCAACACCTCCGAGGAGGATTGTGAGGCGAGCGGGTTTAGGATGGCCGTCAAACTGGGAATGGCATCGCTGAGGTCCTCCCATGGCCCATAAAGTCGATCTCGCGGCTCGAATCTGAGCATCCTCACAAAAGCGCCCTTCACAGCCACCCAAGGAGATACCGGTAGAGGCTTTCGATCGGGCGAGACACAACGTGCGCAACGTGGGGATATTGAGCACAGCAAGAAGTGCGCTGGGCCCGTACAACCCTTGCAACACCGCTGCCGCAACAAGCGAGGTTATTGACCCGATTTAGCGGCTGGACCGCAGCCTCTCGATCTGGCAGTCGGAGAAGGACGTGGGTGTGCTGTTGATCGGCGCGAGCAAGACTGTTGTAAACATTTGTTGGACAATCCTAACCCTGTAATTAACAAGTCGGTAAGGATCATTTCGAACAACGAACAACCACGTCTGCTGGTCTTCCAAGATCGACGTTGATCTTGAAATGCACGACAATGCACAAGGTTCAAGTAGCTCCAACGGACTGGCGCTCCCGCTGCATGTGATGCGTGATGCCAAAAAGCCTGGGCCAGCTGGATCTTCATGATTAACGACAATACATCGTGGTCAGCATGCCAATGGCAATAGCCTATCTTCCGAAATGTCTACAACCTCACAGCAATTCTCCATCGTCCAAGCCTCCAACCGTCTTATCCGTCGGAAGCATCAACCAAAGCGAGGCATTGCCCGAGCCTCGCGAACACACTCAAACGCCAGCTCGAATGGCAGGCGAACACGTCGCCAGCCTAACCAACCTTAACACCGCCAGTTTTCGCATCTCGGTGCCGTCGCACGAAGCATTCTTTCACGAGCCCCTCCATTTCCTATCAGCGTGCATGATTGTTCCGAAGGCAGTCCCAATTCGTCTGGTGAACCACGTCTGCACCACCACAAGATCCACAACAGATCTCGCACAATCGCAGACTGCAGTCCACGAGGCTTGCAGACTGTTCAGAGCCTCTATCGATTATTGGGGCGTTCAGGCGGGGTCGGTGCAATGGCGGTGAAAGGTAACTTTGATTGGGCGAGCTTCCAAACGTCGCTCATCCGTTGGCGTGGCACGGACTCATCTGTTCTCGCGAGCTGTACGACCGCCCGCGCAAGGCTCGACAGCAATGCCATTGTCTTTTCGCAACTCCCATCGATGTCTTGAGATGAGGGCAAAGTCGTCTTCACTTTTCTGCCTTCCTCAACTGCGTATGTACACACAGATCTCCAATGCACAGCTACTGCAGATGCCCTGCGGCATGCAAGCGTGGCCCGCCGCGTACGAGATGCGGCGGCGGAAGCACTCTGCAAGATCCCCTCATGCTTTGCAGTGTGCAGTACGCAGGCAGCCGGTTCCAAGCTTTATGCCAGGCACTGAAACTCTGGCCGTAGGGCTGCATATGCTGTTCGTGCTTAGGTAGGCAGCCGCTCATCGTGTTTGCTGGTTCAGTTGTGCTTCTATAGACGACTGGATGCGTAGAAGCCAGACATCATGCGCCAGGCGACCGAGAGCTGGCAAGTTCTTACCTTTCTCGAGCCTGTAAGGAACACTAAAGAAAAAGGTTGGTGTGTTTCAGTTCTTCTTGTATTCTGTTCTTCAAATATCTTAGAACTGCATGTCTTCTCGTATACATGTCTATTCAGATTCGTGGCATGAGTCAATCCCACAGCTAAAGCATATGCCATGTGCCACCCTCTGCCTGCTCTGTTGAGACGTGGTTGGAGTGGTGTCACGCTGGAAAGCAGTTGGATTGACTGCTGTTGCTGACGTTGACCACCAATCTACCTCAGATATTGAACCACAGACGCTTGTCAACCGACTCTCGCCATCAAAATCAACTTATGACCTTCTCCACAAGCGTCGATAGAGTATCAGGATTGATCCAGAACGGTGAGTGTCCAACATCCAGCTCCTCCACGACCACATCGATACCAGCATCTCGCATCCTCTTGATGTACAAGTCGCACATCTCTCCAGGCAAAGCATTGTCCTTCAGACATCTGATATACGTACAAGGGAGGCCATAGTCTCTCCATCCGGCATAGCTTGTCGGTGTAGTCATCGCAGAGTGCGCCATCGGCTGCATCATCTCGAGCGCTGGCTCTGCATCTCCTCTAGAGATGTCGCCGTAGTACCGTTCGTATGGTTTCTGGTGGACCATCATGCCGCGCTGTTAAATTTTAGCGATTCTGCCTCCTTCAGGTACATATGTGATGGACTCAGCCCTACTTCACTAAGATCAATATGATTAATCACCCTCCCAGTCCCCAGCATCGGCTCTCCCTTCTCCAACACATGAGCAGCCAGATACACCATCCTGCGTATCCGACCATGATCCGGTTGACCATAGGTTTCCAGCCAGTCACATAACATGGCTGCCGCATCAGAGCCAGATATGCCACCGTAGCTGTGCATGATCATGACCACGTCCTTGGTCTCGTCGTTTACAAGTTTCTTCATGACATCGCAGGTGACCATGGCGTCTTTGCGGAGCATATTGCCTGGGTCTCTTGCGACGCTGACGGATGGGTTGCGAACGATGACAGTCTCATATCCAGCAGTTCGAAGATGTTTTGCGAATGGCTCGTAGTGATCTGGTACGTGCCTGAGATGGGTGATGAGTGGATGGTTTGTATGGATGGGAAGCAACTTACCACGCTCCGGGCACTATTACTACCGCTGGTTTTGAGGTCGCCATCGCTGTTTTCTGTTTATGCTCGAGATGGTTGATGATATCTTGCTTCAAGAATTCGGCAGTTACGCCCCGCAGCTGGAGTCGATGGAAAATGTACGTTGGCCTATCGAGTTGGTGAGCTTTTGATTCGTATATCAACTCGGATGGAAGGTATGATCGGAAGGTATATCAGTGGAAAGCGAATGTGGCCTTAGAATCACGAAACGCTCGACACATGAAGGTCAATCCCACATCCGGCTTAGATATAAGACTGTTGTTGCCTTATCCGGTCATATCGACACATCTTTATGAGCTACATTGTACACAGTGCAGAGAATTGGTTGCATGCGCGCAGGTGGGTGACATGCGAAACAGCATACTTCATATCATCACGCCTTTACTCCTCAGCAGATTGACCATCGCGCCAGCCTGGAACCCTGCCCATCCCAAAGTCCCACTGACTGCACCTCCCACAGTCCTCAACTCCTCCAGTCTCCTGTCAAGGAACTGCTCTGTATCCCTGTATTCCGTAGACTGATCGGTGGTCTGATATATCTCTGCGGCGGCGTATATCCCAGACAGTGAAGCCCTCTTCGTGTACCACGATGCATCAACAGCCGTGTCTCCAGCCAGGAACCACATCTCATCCGCCAACGCTCCCAGTTCTCGCAACGATGCAGGTATGTTCTCAGCCAGGGACATGATTGCGAGCGCCTCCTGCCATCTTGTCACAATGCCTGTATCAACATTCGCCCGTAGTCGTTCGAGGATAAGATTCCTGACTTTCCTGCCCACGCCGAAGTTCTCGTCCGGGAATTGGATCCGGTCTTTCAAGCCTAGCCGTTGTGATACCAGATGGTACTTGACCAGATCGAATGTGCCTTTCGGGAATAGGTTCGATGAGATGTCCAAGTACCCGGCATCTTTAGCGCCTAGAGTGAGCGCTTCTTGTGTGAAGCCATGGATCGGGACATGAGCGAGGGCGGAAGACAAGATGGTGCGCTCTGCTTCTCGATAGACAGGTTGTTCTGCGTGATCGTAGGAGTGGTATGTGGATCGAGGTGTTTGAAGCAGGAGTAGTCGAAGTGACGCGGGAGTGCGAAGCAGTGTTCGCAGAGCAGTTGTTGATGACATCTTCTGGGGCGTGAAGTAGTCCTGGTGATGGTGTATTGAGACGATGGTTTCAGATTTCAGCTGAAAGTGGAAGTGAATGTGGTAAAGTAACAGGGACCCACTTTTTGTGTTTCGATAGATATTCTGGGGATGTCTCCTGCAACATACAACTACACCTCCTTCGCGTCTCTCCCGCGATGAACGTCAGTGAAGATGCCGTCGCTGCCGCCGGAGACTCGCGACCGTATCAAAGCGCTTCTAGAAGACGATTCGCTGGCTATTAGCACTATTGCCAGTCAGGTTGGCGCCAGCAAGTCCGTCGTTCGGAGTATATGGGTCGCGCAGTGTGAAAGCGCTGGTCCGCCTCCTGGTGCAGCTGCTACTGCCGGCTTGGACCTGCGTGCTAGTGGCATTGTTGAACACCCAGAAGCACAAGATGATACTCTTTTTAGGTCTAGCAGTGATGGCAAGACGTTAGAGCGACAGCTATGCGAGTCGTCAAGTCTCTCCAGCACTGGTGGCTACAGCGACTTCTCTATCTTGAGCGATGCGGACGAGTCCATCTCGGGAGCACCTGTTGGCAACGGCAGTCTACCAGGATCTTCGAACGTGGATGTCTAGACTGACGGATATCCGCCACCACCTCAGAATTCGTGGGAGGAAAATGCTTCTCCTGGTTCAGCCATCCAAGGCCCTGCAAAGAAAGGACGCGGTCGCCCCGTCGGAACCGTGGGCATCAAGGAAGTTTACAAGCGCACCGGAGTTCGCAAGCCAGCAAACCCCAGGAAAGGTCTGTCTATATATGATCTCAAGAAGCCTCCAAACGTCACCGAGGCGAGGTGGAACAAGATCACATGCCTCAGCTACAAACAGAACTACGTGAAGGCCTATATGGTCAACGAGACCGACGACGGCAGGCCGGCTCGACAGAAATGTCGACGATGTCGTGAACGTGGTGTTTCCAACTGTAGCTTCTGGGCTGTCCACAGCGACGGACCTAGGTGGGAGAACTGTATTTTGAAGGGAAAGCCATGTGATGAGGGTGTGAGAGAGGAGGACGAGGGATCTCAAGATGCGATGGGACGTCGGACGCGAAAAGCAATGTACCCGATTCCAGGTTCTCAGTACGATGTTGACCCAATCAGCAGCAGCGTTATATCAACGGTTCAAAGTCACGTCGGTACCGCCTATGCGGACAACAATCACGAGGTCACAACTCCACTTACCTCTGTATCGCCCCGAGCGCCCACAGTCAAGCAAGAACCAACCACTGAGTCCGGAGACCAGGTTCCTAGGCTGTTAATCGATCCATTGTTGACATCAAATGGAGAAGACAGAGCGGAGCGTGGGACCGGTAAGGACGCAAATGAGCGTGCGAGGAGGAGAACCACGCCACCTCGCCGCCTTCGCAGATACACTGTTCATGGCATGGCAGCTCCCCCCGAGTCGGATGAACGACCACCTCCGGTTACAATCCGCCGAGCAACACCTCAAGATGTTCCAGCCATCAACCTGATCCACAAGCACTACGTCGAGAACACCGTCCTCACCTTCGCCACTGTAGCAAATTCCTACGACGAAGCTTTGGTAAACTTCCACACAGTACAAGGACTCGGCTCGCCTTACCTGGTGGCAGCAGATCACACCGGAACCATCCTTGGGTATTGTTACGTCTCTCCGTTCCGAGGTGACAAGCCAAGATACCAACGTACTCTCGAGCTCAGCTTGTTCTGTCATCCAGACCACGTGCGGAGGGGTGCTGGCAAGCAGCTACTTTCCCGCATGATCGAGATACTCAGTCAACCAGATACATGGCAAGACTGGTACGACGGCTCGAAACTGCTCTGGACCCCGCCCGAGCAGCTCATAGCAGTCATGGCAGTTGATACTAATGGTCCAGGCAGCGGTCTGAAGTTGAGGAATTGGTATGTTATGATGGGCTTTGAGGAAAAGGGACGACTGAGTGAGGTCGGCTGGAAGATGGGACGGTGGATTGACACGATCTATCTGCAGCGGAGGGTAGGTCCTTGATCTCGACGACAACTTTAGTAGAGCTATGTATCGTTATTGATATCGTTATAATCTACGATGTATAACAAGTATATACAAACAGTCCCTCATGCAAGCTCCGCGCTTCTTATCAACGCCTTCGTCGCGTCCCGCGTCGAATCTGAGCGTGTAGCATGCCCATCTAGTCATGACGACTGCAACCCAACACCCTCTGCCTTCCGCCCTTCGACGAACTCCACAGGTGGAGTATAGTGCCTCTTGCCATGCACGAAATATACCACCGCCGACAATATCATCACCGCAACCCACACCAGTGGCGCCCAGTTCGCCGACCCCAAGTCCACTGGAAGAAATGTCGGAAAGCATGCCATAACGATAATGAACGCCGAGTAAAACAGGCCAAAAGCGTTGATGTAGATTCCGTACCGTCCAAGACTCCAACGTGCATGTGGAAGCGGTTGGCCTTTTATCCGGCGTAGGAGTACACACCCGATGGAGATCATGTATGTGGATAGAAGGCCGAGGACCGAGAGCGAGACGATGATGTTGAATACCAGAGTTGAGCCAAGCTGGATCAAGCACAAAACACTACAGACGACGGAGGTAGTGTAGACGGCATTGAACGGGATGCTCCATTTCTCATCCCTGGTTTCGTGTTAGTTCGTGCTGTTCAGATGGGTCGGATGGTACCTACATCTTCCCGACCCACTTCGAGAATGGCAGTCCTCGATCTCTGGCGAAAGCAAACATCTCGCGAGCACAAGTGGCGAGTGCGGTAATGTTGCCAAGATAGATCAGGAGGAATAGGATGATGTTGAGAGCCAGCGAGAGGCTTTTGGAGCCGGTTCTGTCGAAGAGGAGCAGATATGGGACACCGGATTTGATCTATTCCCAGCGTTAGCAACCCTTTGATATTTGATGAGCATTAATCTGTGCGTACAACAGGATCCAAAGGGCCAATGCAAAACCTGCGATCTCGTTAGCGAACCACAGATCCCATAAGCGAGCGGATATATATACAACATGATAATAAGCATGACGATTCCAGCGAGCACATTGCCAACATATGACCACCACATGGCTCGCGGGACAACAAGCGAAGCGTTGCCGACTTCCTCTGAAATGTGGACGACACTATCGGACCCCAGGTTGCAATACATTACAAACACCTGGCAAGTTAGATAGGCAGCGCCCATGTTATTGTAGCCGGAAGCGTCCGTGAAGCTTGTAAACACTTCCGTCGCTGAGTTCTTCTCACACAGCACCCAAAGTGGTATTAGTACCACGAAGAAGCCAGCAATATGACCGAACAGACTGCCTATCTCGAGCTGGGGGAAGAACGGCGTGCCGTAGGTATTGAACAGAATCGTTATTGCATTGAGGGCCAACATGATCAGTGTGATTTGCCAGTTGGTAAAGCCGAACTCCGGTCTGGTAATGTTGATGATGGCCTGGATCTGTGTTGCGCAGACGTAAACGCTACTGGCGACCGAAGCGAGCCATCCCAAGGTACTCATCCATCCCGAGGCATACGACACGATCTTCTGGTACTTCGGAGGCGAGAACTCCGATACCCAATGGTATTGACCTTGATGCCCAATCCGTCAATACGTGTCCCATGTCTTAGCAGGGGAAGGGGTTCGAGGCCCTGAACATACCTCCGCTCGTAGGGGCCATTGATTCCATCTCCGCCAAAGAAGCACCAATGGTAGCGTAGCAGCATACTGTCGTGATGAAGCACCAGAACAATCCGGCAAAGCCGCCGTTGGTAAACCCAACCGAAAGGGAGACGAGAACAAACTCCCTACAGAGCAGAACGGTAAAAGGTTAGCAATATCTTATACAGTTGAGACCCGCAGCGATCTGTCAACGGGACCCTTTTGCCCTGTACTCACCAAGTCGCCATGTACACCGAGACGAATCCCAGAGCCGAGAGGGTGTGGAAATTGCGCTTAAACTTGTTGAAAGGGAGGACTCAGCACACCTCGCCACACAGTATACCGTTCAAACAAACCTCTTGTTTCTTGCCCAGCCGGTGCATATCGCGCATGTCGTTTGAAGTGTGGCCCCAGGCATCATTGTCGCCGTCCCCAGAGGAAGTGTTATCGTCCATTCCAGGGGGGGTTAGGCTCGACACCATATGCAGGCGTCTTCATCTCGATCGGGTTGTCACTGTATGGCTCCACCGACCGCCGCCGGAGACTGGAAGCCATGCTGCGGATGTTTGAGATCTGGAGAGGGGCCAAAGAAGGATCCGGTATACATGAGTGAAGGACACAGAAAGATTCCTACCAGAATTTTGTTCCCTGCAGCTCATTGCCGGTGCCATGCATACGCATGTGCCGAAGCGCCTCATGGCGACGGCGTGGTTGAGACGATCCGGACTTCCCTCCACTTAGCAAGGTTTGAAGATTAGGTCTAGAGACCCTGATTGGTGGATCAGACCACTTTCAAGATCTTCGCACGTGGAGATATCCGCTCCCCAATTCAAATTCGCAACGGTTGTTGTTGTGGTCGTCACCGGTCGTAGTCCCGTTGATGAGTTCTACATAAACTTCATCGATTTGTAGACTCGCTTTTCATCTCTTTTCGCTGTAATATTGCTTTCACCCTAACTGTCGTCGTCCTCAGGAGGGAAGTCTTGCTTTGATGCCTGTACTACCTCCGACCTCAGAAGCTTGCTCAAGTGGTACGCGCAGAGCGCCATTTTCCTATCAAGCACACTGTTGACGACTCCTGTGTCGCTGAGGATGCAGTGAGCCCGATCAACCACTTGCTTGAGCTTCTCAAACAAACCCGTTGGGGAGCGGCCCTTCTGAGCATGCTCCAAGATGTATGCTGCCTCATGCAGGCCACCAAACACCCTCTCGTAGGTATTCCCACGCACAACGAGCATCTGATATCGCGACAAGTGAGACACCACCACATCAGGCAGTCCTTTCGACTGGACGCGCACACCCCGTTGCCGTAGAGATATTAAGATCGCCAGTGGGTACATACTGGCCCTTAAAGCACGTTCGGCGCCTTCCATTAGCCATCTGTTGCCATCAATATCAACCTCCACGACGAGAGTCCTCAGTAGCGGACACTCGACCAGCTCCCCAGCGATTCGATATAGTAGGCGACTCATCCTGATGAGACATTCGCCCTCCGACTCTCCTGAGAAGTGCTTCAGAAATGTCCTCCCCAAGTGCACACTGAGCTTGAAATGTCGTACAGAGTGCAGATGCCGGCCGAAGTCCATCGTGCATCCAGGTAAGGTGAAACCTTCTGCTTTTTCGAACACGTATAAGTCCGCCATTTCGTTGCCTTCCACCGTCATTATTACTTTGTCTGGAATCTCAGGATGTTCCATCGGTGCTACTAAGCCTCGCACTGTGATTTCGAAGCTTCGCTCGCCGTACAGCACTCGCTCAGCCTCAGCGTGGATCGCCTTGCAGGTTTTAAGGATCGCACTGTGGTTTTCAACATGCTTCTGGCACCACCACTCGTCGGACCAAACAGACACGATAGATCTGAACAAGATTCTGAAGACCATTACGCGGAGTTCCGGCGGCATACGCATGAAGTCGAAAGTGCTGGTGCGATCTATCTCTCGAAGCTGTTGGACATATCGAGACTTTCTCCGGCCTGTGGTTGGGAGGACGCCAGTTCGTGCTTTGATGAAGTGACGGAGCCTGGATGTGTTGTGCTTTGGGTAGCGCATGGCGTACTTGGTCTTCGTCATGTTGCGGTGATATTGGTACGAGCAGATGGACAGTGAAGCAGGAGCAGTTACTGTGCTAAGAAAAAGAACTCATTGCACGTAGGCGTGGACTGCGAGATTCGCGGAAGATAGATACCTTATGCACGTATTGAGAGCCAATCGATCATATTATGTTGGTCATCATGATCTGGCTTTGAATTTGTTGGCCCGCCTGCGATTTGGGGAGTGACGGAAAGGTCGCCCATCATGGCCTCCATCGGAAAATCGTTACGGCGAACGAGCAATGCTGCCTGTATTTCACGGTCAGAAGGCTTTCAAGCAAAAGCCTCGCATGACTTTTCAGATCCTATACCCAGCTAGTCGGGGAATACTCAGTCCTGTCCAGTCCACTTCATCATCTCTGCCCTCCCGCATCGCATGCTCTCTCTGCCATGACCACTGTAAATCTTCCAGTTCCCGCCATTTGAGCACCCACTCCTGACTGTCCTGCTCACCCTCCCCCGACTCTTTGAGACTGCTCACTCCACTCAAGACAGCTTCTTCAAACTCTGCAGTTTCTGCCTTTCTAACCACTCCGATGCCACATCAATGGACTGCTGGAGGTTCTTGACTGTCTCCAGTGCGTAAATGCAGCCAAACTTCTCACCTGGAACGATATCAAACTCCCGTTCCACCATGCTGACCAGCTTCTTCCCACCCCTTTTGTGAAACCTCACCTTGAGTTCTTCGAAAACTTTTGCATCCTGCTGGAGCTCGGCGAGCCTCTGCAGCGGGTTGTACCACAGAGCCAATGGGGCACCATCTGAGTCCGCTATATCTTCCGGTCGACCTGTACCTGTGATTGTAGACCCCGCGTACCTGATTGTCAAAGCTATTGCAGGAGACAGTAGCCGGCTAGCCTCGCCATCGCCAGCGTTGAGTAAGTTGCTACTCACTTCAACGCTGCGTACTTTCGTCGCCTTCAGGTCGTAGTAGAGGTCATGTAACAGAGTGTTCAAATTTGCCATCTCCCGATAGTATGACGTGTTCTCGAGATCATGATCGTCTGGATAGGCTCCGTGTGGGTAGGCCTTCGTCCAGTAGATGATGCTGTCTGGGTCGGACAATGCTGGCAGTTCCACCCCCCTGACCCCTCTCCAAGGTTGATGCGAAGCGCTAGAGTGTCGAATGTGCGAGGTAAGAGAGGCACACGGTCCACATCCCGACCATTGAAGACTGTCTTGAGCTTGTAGGACTACTTCTGATGCTCGCCTCCGATATGGCGTCCTGTAAACTGAGTCCTCTGGGTCCGGAGGATACGCGGAATACGCGACGTTTCGCTGCCTTCGCTCTGGCTCAGGGAAATGAAAGCTCAGCACCAAGGCCTCGAGCCCGCGAGGCATGGGCGGGGGACGAGGTACATCGCGGCCGTTGAAGGACATTTTGAGCTCCAACGAATGTCTCCGATCGACATGGTGTGGTGGCAACTTGTACAGCAAGAGCAACTCGCTACCAGGACCAAGTTCGAGCAGTCCGGACGCCTCATTGTTAATCTGCTTGCATGTGGCCAGTATCTGTGGGTGACACACTTTGCGCATAGTTTCAACCGAGCGTTCTGCCCACCAAGCCGGCGCGGTAAAGCTCAACAGTTCGACGTACACCCTGTTGCGCAGCTCAGGAGGCAGCAGTTCTAGGAAGGGGGATGGTGCTTCTGGAGCTGAAGGATCGTCTGCTGTGGTGTCGTTGTGGTCGCCGCGTTGTTCCTTGACCGTTCCACTGCGTGAGCGTAGCAAGTAGCGGGATGGCGAACCAGGCGGCTGACTGCCACTGGACTCCATGCTTCGCTGGTGCAGCGCAGGGTACGATTCTCCCGGTCGAGCGATGGTCAGACCTCATCTTTCAGCAGAGGTGCAAAGCTGAAGCAGCGAAGACAACAGTTGGCAGAAGAGTGCTTTATAGTCCGGAACCTTGCCATCGCAGTCGTGCGATGGCCTTCTACCATCATCTAGACTTCCAACAGTCAGGTCGCGGCCAGCACAGAACATGCTCCACAGAGAACAAAGAATCCCGCCCGATGTCGCCTCACCGAGAGACCCCTATCAAGTTGGACTTGCTGGCATCGTTGGCTTGTCTCGCGCGAGTTCTGCCTCCCACAGGACTCTTATCCTTAGTACCCTCGTCAGCATTGGTGAGGTCGTGGAAGTTTGTATGTAGGTCCTCGGATGTCACAACGGCGAAGTGTCGGCCCAACATCTACAGATGGTGACCATCCCTGTGCAGGCTACGCGCGGAGAGGTCGTAGTCCGCCGGTGTTGTACGGATGCTTCGTGGCCAAACGCCTTGATGACGCTGCCGTGGTTGTGTTTCTCCAAGACCCTCCCTCCGTTGTGCTCAATCTCGCCAACATCCTCCATCCGCTCACGCCGCTGCAAGCCACTAAAAATCATCATCGATACCGTGCCACATGAGGTCCAGATCATCTCCAGACACCACTCGTCACAGCCAGCGGAGGCAAAAAACAAAACGTACAGCAGCCGGTATTCCCACGTGGTCACCCACCGTAGTACTAATCAGCCGGTTGCGAGCTTGAGTTCAGCTGAGCGAACGGGAAGCTCTATATTCTCGCACCTATGGCCGTACGTGGAAGCATAACTTGCCGTTGCTGTATATAAATGTGAAAATTGCAGCTATCAGGCGCAGGCGTTCGCTGAGGCTTGTAACCTGGAGAAGGCTTTGCAGGTATCTCCCCCGGACTGTGAAGGCACTGTGGTCACATCAGCAATCCCATTAGCATATGGCTGCAGCACGGTCAAAGAGAACGAGCTTGCCAGACACATCCCGCTCCCAGCCATACCAGTGGGCCAGTCCAGCCGGTGTCCCGCAGCCTACGACACCTACCCACCTTCTCCTGACCAAGAAAATTCGAAATGGTCATGAGAAGCTGTTCATATTCATCAAATTCGATACTCATGTCTGTATAGCCGTGCTGTCTAGCCGGCTCCAGCTCAGCAACCCGAGCCCAAAAACACCCGGAATGACCTCCTCAGCAACGCCAACACCTCGTTCTCGCGCTCAAAGGGCCGAGAAGACGAAGAGCTAAATCCGCAGTCAGCATACGCACAAATAAGCACATCTCGGCTACACTCACATTGTTCGTCGCAGCAATAGCAATACTGTCCTCCCTTGGATGCCAGCTCATATGCAGAATCTTCTTGTTAAAATCAATCTGATCCGCATCCGTCTCCTTCCTCATCCTCTGTGCGCCTCCCGCAGGACTGCTGCCCCTGCTTCCGCCCTTCTTGCCAATCGTGCTGCCATCCTTGGGGCTAGCCCCGTTCATCGGGGTCGGGATGCCGACCTTCTTCGCCTTGAAGGCGCTCTTGTCGGCTTGCAACACCACCTCGGTGTCTTTGCCTTCCTCGGAGGGGTAGATCATGAAATTGTTGTTGTAGGAGCCGGTCATGACGTTCTTGGCGTCGCCGGAGAAGACGACCTCGAATTTGTCGAAGATGCTGTCGTTTTCGTAGGTGTCGCAGAGTTTGGGTCGGAGGTGCTCGTGGATGGGGATGGTTTTGACGGGTTGGCGCTCCATGTTCACGTCCCAGATCTTGACGGTCAGGTAGTCGCGGGAGAGGATGTAGCGGCCGTCGTAGCTGAAGCGGACATCGGAGATGGAGGAGATGATTTCGCTGAAAAAGGAGCGGGAGGAGGGATCTTCTTCTTGTTCGAATTCTGTAGAACCGTGTCAGTGGAAACTTGCCGGCCTGATATCATCGAACTTACGCTTCGCATGCTCATCACACAACGCCTTCTGCCGCATATCTGCCAGCTTAATCGTGCCCTTGCTGCTGGCATACATGAACCAATTGCAGCTCTGTGGGTGGAACTCCGCAGCAGTGATGACCTCGGTCAGCTCCTCCATGTTTGCAGGCTTAATGTCGACGATATTGAAGCTCTGGTCCTGGATGTTCAGATTCCAGAGGTTTATCCGCAAGTCGTCTGAGGAGATGAAGGTCTCGCCATCGCTGTTGACGGAGATGCTGTTGATGTGATAGGCGTGTGCGTTGGCGTAGACTCTCCGAGGTACTGCAGCGACGACAGTGTCGTGGTGTGTCATGCGTGGGAACTTGAGATCGGCGACGCTGCGGAAATGGTGGTTTGGGAAGCGTACTGGGCCACCTCCATTGGCATTGCCAGTACCTGCGGGCGTGAGTTCGGATGAAAGGTTGTTCTCCGCGACAACCTTCAACGACTTCTCAAACACCTTCCATAGCTTGATCGTCTTGTCATTGGTCGACAGAAGGTAATGCGACGCATTCTGCCGCCTGCACCACTTGATCTTATTGATCTTCTCCTCAATCTCCAAGGATTTCAGGTAGTCGAATTCGGGCTCGTGTGATTGAAACTCCGTGTGGAACTTATACTCACAGGTTTTCTTCGTCTCGTTCCTCTCAAAGAGGACTACCCTACCGCCCTTGTCACCAGTGGCAAGGTAGTTGCCCGTGTCGTCGAATTCAACCGTCGAGATGATATCGGCTTCTGTGATGTCTTCGACGTCCCCTTTGTCTCCGAAGCATCTAGACAGGCAAAAAGTGTTAGCATCATGCAAAATCATCTATGCCGTGTTCGCGTGTCGGAGAATAGAGATCGCACTGCCTCAGCCACCAGGTCCCAGAGGTCCCGACGTCGGATGTTTCCGAGTCCGAGGACGAAGAAGCGTTCGGCGTATCGAGCAGCAGGCCGAATTGGCGGGGAGGCGGCATTGAGGGCGGCGGCTCGCCGAAAGGTCCCTCGTCCTCGTCCTCGTCCTCGTCCTCGTCCTGCTCACCGACCTCGCGCTCGGTGACGACGACATCATCGTCGCCAGATTTGTTCTCCGAGGTAGTATCGCCTTCCCGGGAGCGGTTGGTGACCTCGAGGAGGGCGTTTTTGATGCTCGAGAACATTGCGAAGTAGCTCTACTGGCCGTGCTGATGCTAACGTAGGGCTGGCGAGGTGGGCCGGACGGTGTGCGATGTCTCCAGAGTGGAGTCAAGGGGCAGGTGGTCACGGCAGTGGCTGTAGTAGCATCGTCGGTCTGACTTACTGTGTGAACTTCCACATCGGCTGTGAGCCATCCGCTACTTCCACCATCTTCTTCTTCCTGCCAGAGCGAGCCTACCCGTTCCGCGCTCTGTCAGGTGATCAACGCAGCTGCCTCTTCGGTGGAGATCGTGAAGTCTGGCGATGGAAGGTGTGTCGTCGGTCGTCGTTGTTCTCGAGAACAGGCCGGGTGAGCTGTAGTGTTGAGCTGGTCAAGGAAGGCTCGGGCGGTGAGGCTTAAGGTGGAGAGGCGAGGGGGGAGACACAGGGAGGAAGGGGTAGGTGTTGAGAAAGAGTTGGGCACGTGGAAGGATCAGCGGATGAGATGTCGGAGCTTGCGGTGAAGCAGAGGCGACTTGAACCCAGGTACATGTCAGGGCATGTGCGCGCAAGTTGCGTCAAGCTTTTGATCCTCGCTGGCCGCGGGGAGATTCTCAGGCATAAATTCAGGCATGAACATATCCGACTTCACGACCTCAACTTCGAACAACTCTACAACTCTCAGAGATATTCTGAAGAAAACGTGAAATCCGCAAACACTACGTTACTTTGCCAACATCGAAGACATCTTCAAGTAAGACCAGATTGTGAATATACGCCGAGACAGTCGCTAACCAGATCCAGCATGTCTACAAGTAACAACAAAGAAACAGCAGAAGCCATTGAAGCTGCCGCGAATGCCAGCCTGGATGTTAGCGAAGCTCGGTTTCGACAGATCCGTGCAGGAACGAAGCAACTCAAGCATGACATCGGTGAAATCACTGCGAGCCTACTAGCAGTCGGCTTCTCCAAGGAATCAATTCACGCTTGGGACACGATGAGCGATGCCGAGTACGAGAAGATGAGCGCCAGGCTCGAGGAGGCCAAACGTCTCCAAGCTGAAGCTCAGTCTGCAAAGCCATAGACGGCATTGCATGAACACCATGGTCGAACGTGGGAGCGAGAACGGTAGGCGATCGAACCAGGAACGCCACCTCTACACTATCATCGGACGCCTGCATCATTAGTGGTCGCGGCCGAGTTTGAGTGTCTCCAAGCGGAAGCCCAGTCTGCGAAGTCATAGAGAGCACTGCATGAAGCAGTACCGCCGAATACGAGAGCGCGAACGGTAGGTGAATCAAACAAAGAAGTACCACCCTTCCATTATACGGAGTACTCAATACGCCTTCCCAATCTGACTGATCCGCTTCCACGCATTGCTGAACCCAGAGTAATACCTGCAGTGACGAAGAAAAATCAGCAACCATCTCTCCCATCCAATCTCCCAGAATGGTCACGAAGACACGGAGCACCGCGCAGCGCTCGATCTGCATCTCGGGGAACAATCCCACCCAGAAATTCAACTCACCTACTCCCCGGCCC
>JAABUL010002348.1_pt1 | contig 31696 bp, 35 predicted proteins | sample 5559151 | NCBI WGS metagenome assembly JAABUL01 (sample SAMN10711876, study PRJNA513368) | rock metagenome | isolation source: Antarctica rocks | place: Antarctica: Victoria Land, Pudding Butte sud
GAGCAACTCGGCTTGGTCCGCCATCAAGCCAGGTCGTTCGCTGGGCTGCTCACCCGAAGCGGCGCCACGCTGCTTGCCCACACCCTGCTCCGACTCAACCTTGTTCAATTCACATAATGCGCCTTAGAACGCCAAAGCACGGCGACCCGCCCTTCCCCAGAGCGCCCGCCGCGCCGGGAGCGAATACGGATCGTTAGAAAATGGGAAGGCGCTCGAAGGTCCCGCCCAGAATGTCCGTGGAGCTGGCGCCGAGCCATGAATCGAGAATCGTTCCGTACACCGAGCGGAAATCGACATCGTAGATCAGGTCACCGTTCTGGTCGAGCTTGGTCAGGCTGGGGTTTCCGCCGTAGAGTCCGCCCTTCACCTTGCCACCCACCACGAACATCGGCGCCGCAGTTCCGTGATCGGTGCCGCGGCCGGCATTTTCTTTCACCCGCCGGCCAAACTCGCTTAAGGTCACCATCGTGATTTGATCGGACTTGCCGTGTGCCTGCAGATCCTGGTAGAAGGCCAGTACGCTGTCCCCGAGGTACTTCATCAAGTTGGCATGGGTATAGACCTCGGCCACGTGGTCATCGAAGCCGCCCAGACTGAGGTGGAAGACGCGCGTGCCGATGCCGCTGGTAATTATCTGGGCGGCGAGTTGCAACTCGCGGCCAAGCGGATTGGTGGGATACGTCACCGAGGGCTTGTAGTTCAATTGAATGCCTTCCAGATCCTTGACGCCTTGTTCGGCGTCCGATCCGGCCGAGCGGACGATCCCCATATACTCCGGCAAATCCTCGACGGTGGCGCCGTACATGCGCTCGTATGCGTTCAGGATCGCTTGCTCGTTGGTCCGATTCATCAAGAATTTGAAGCTATCGACGCTCTCGATCGCGGTGACCGGAGCGTGCTGCGATACCAGCGTCTGGGTCAGGCTCGAGCCGATGGCGATGGCGGCCAGAGGGTTGTCGTTGCCGGACGCGGTTTGGTCCAGGTATCGGCCCAGCCAACCGGTGCCCATCTGGCCGAGTGGGTCGCCCGTCTCCCAGATGCTGGTGCCTTCGAAGTGTCAGCGGCTCGGGTTCGCATAGCCCGCGTTTTCGATGATGGCAACCTTACCCAGATCAAAGAGCGCCTTCATGCCCTTCAAATTGGGATTGAAGCCGACCGTGCTGTCGATCGGCAGAACGCTCTTGGCCGGCACTGCGATATTGGGCCTGCCGGCATAGTACAGGTTGCTGCCGTACGGCACAATGGTGTTCAGCCCGTCGTTCCCGCCCGCCAGCTGGATCACTACCAGGATCGGGTGGGTGTCGGCGCCGGCCGTATTGGCGTGTTGCGCGAGTGCCGGCTTGAGGAGAAGGTGCGGGAACATAGGCGCCGCGGCCAGGGCGCCCGCGGTGGTTCTGAGGAAATCGCGTCGATTCTGCCGAAGAGACCACCGCGAGCGGCGGTAGTCTTCGTATTCGTCGCAGCAGCGCGAGACCGCGGTGTCCTTGTTGGTCATGATGTATTCCTTCTTCACGCGATCTGGTATTCGGGCGATATCAGCGTCAGGTGGACCAGGCCGAGGGCCTTGGTCACCGCGTCCACGCTGTCGATCGGCCGCTCCCGATATACGCTTGCAGGGCCATGTGGGTGGTCGCGCTGGGGAGGACGCCGAGCACATGGGTGATATAGGCGAGGAGCTGGTCGGTTCGGTCGGCTTCGCTGGCCGTCACCAGTGCCTGCCCGTCCAGAGCGGACTTCGACCCGGGAGCGTTGCCGGTGAGACGCGAGGCGAAGTTAAAGCGAGTCAGCATGGTCGAGGCATTGACCCAGTTGGCGCCGCCCTCCCATCCGCCCACGTTCGGTGGGTTGAACAGCTCCTGACCCATCATGAGCAGGTAGCGCGGCAGGGAGGTGGTGTCCACGTCGGTCAGCGCGAGCTGCTTGAGGGTGGTGACCACGAATTCAGTCGGGCTCTTGACGTGGTTCTGTTGCGCGTCTGCGCTGTAGAACTCGGGCATCGTGAACAGGGCCTGCACCATCGCTCTGATGCTGTGGTTGCTGCTGTAGTAGATCTGGCCCAACTGGGCGATGGCGGAGTCGTTCGGGATATCCGACGCGAAGAACTTCCAGAGCCGAGATGCCAGCCAGGGACCGGTTGCCGGGTGGTTGACCAGAATGCGGACGGCGTCGTCTGCGTTCCAGTTCCCGGTTTGACCCAGGATAGTTTTGATCCCGTTGTCGTGGAGACGATCGGTGAATATCGCCTGGCCGGTCGGGTCCAGATGCCAGCCGGTGAAGGCTCGAGCCGTGCCATGCACGTCATCTTCGGTATAGTTCGGCTCACCGTCCGTGGTGACCCGGCCGAGGGTGAAAATCTCCATGTCTTCCCGGCCGTAATTTTCATTCGGCGCGAATTTCGTGTTCCGCTGGCCGTCCAACCAGATGAGCATCGCGGGGTCTTTGGTGACCGCATCCAAGATGTCATCAAAGGTGCCCAACGCATTCTGCCGAAAGAGCTGATTCTGATCGTACATCAGCCCCGGATAGTTCACCTTGTTGGCGCCGGTGGCGAAGTGACCGTGCCAGAAAAGCGTCATCTTCTCCTGCAAGGGCCGGCTGCCGGTGAGCATACGTCCCAGCCACCAGCCCGCCAGCATGTCGATTCTGCCATGCTTTTGGTCGAGGTAGACCTGGTCCGGCGGTGTGAAGGAATCAGGGGTCTGGTCATAGTTGACCAGCGCATCTACCGTGGAAGCGATTCCCGTCGTGGCTGCCTGGAGAATCTGGTCCGGTGTGGCGCCAAAAGCCGCTCGACGCATCAGGTGCCCCATCTGGATCAGCGTCCTGTCAAACGAGATGACCGGGGTACTTTTAGGACGGTGCTTCTTGGCCCTGGTGCTGCTCATACATAACTCCCACTCACTTCCACGAGTTCACCGTACGCCACACCTTACCAGGCGGTTCTTAACCGCCGGTTACCGGTGCTTTAACGGTGGGTAAATAAACGATGAAATGAGGAGAGTCGAGGATATTGTCCCGAATATCCTCGACTCTCGGCGCGTTCCAGGGACTGTTCCGCCTGCTTTGCTTTACGCCGAACGGCGCGCTGCCGAGCTGCCCTTTCGCTCGTTGTATTCACGGGAGAGTTCCGTAATGCGATCGGAAGCGTCGGCAGAGGTCATATCGGTGGCTGATTCGTCGGGTTGATCGAGCAGGCGAGAGAGCTTGGCAATCGTGGCGAGTTGGTTGGCGCTGGCCGGTTTGAACGGTGACGCTTTGGGGATATCGGCACGGTATGATTCCGTTACTTCCTGCACGCCGCCCCCCACTGCGGGCGGACGCGGCGCGGGCGCCGCGTGCTCGTCAAGGTCCCCAAGCTCTTCCAGAGCAGCCACGCCGATATTCACCGCGTCCCGCAGTGCACGTGCTTTCGCACGCGTTTCCGCCATGCGAATGGTGTGTGGCGCAATCATGCGGCTCACGTTAGCGGGAGAGGCGTCGCCGATACCGGAAAAGGTGCCTTTGGCGGTCTCGATCTCGGCAGCCACGATCGCCACATGCCCATTGTCAGCATGAGGTACCTGGAGCAGCGTGGTGGAGACGCGACACAACCCTTGTTGATGCGCCTCGTCAAGTAGACCCTCGTATTTGACGAAATCGCTGCCCTGCACGTTGATGAGATAGTCCTTCTTCACTGCGCGATCCTCTCTGTGGTCATCCATACTACATCGAACTTATGTTCTAATTTTAACTCACAGGGAACGTCACTGTCAATGGCCAGGCAGTTAATGGAAGCAGCCATAACAAAAAACCAGCCGCCCCATAAAGGGCGGCTGGTTCGTGCGTGTGGAGTGCGTGGAGTTTAGCGGCGCGAGTTGGCGCGGACGGCTACGCCGCCGGCCATGAGCGCCATGGCTGCCAGAATCAAGGCCAGCCATGGATTGTTTGGCGAGGAAGGAACGCCACCGCCGGTCGAGGGGAGGCTGTGCACCCCGGTGCTGCCGTTGACTGCACCGGTACCGCCACTAATCGCATAGGGCAGACCCTGGCTACTGGCGACGCCACCAATTGACGCCGCGGTACCTGCACCAGGAGCCGTTCCACCGCCGCCCGTACTCGGGAAAACCGGGGGAGTAATTCCGGCGGCGTTGGCGAGCTGAGTGGCGTTGGCGGCAGCCTGATTGGCAGCCTGGATCAATGCCTGGCAGCTGGCTGAACTAGCGGGCTGGCACGCATTAGCCTTCTTGATAGCGTTCATCGCCGCAGCGATCGCCGCGTTCGCAGCGCTGGGGCCACCGCCTCCCTTGTTCTTGGCCGTGCAATGCGGGTTGTTCTTGTGCTGCGGCTTTGCGCAGAAGTACGAAGTGCCCGGCCCCTGGCCTGCCGCCGCGACCTGAGCGTGCACAGTTGTCACACCCGTCACGTTGGCAGCGGCCCCGACTGTCAGCAGGCCCGCCAGGAGAGACATGACGCCGATTTTCCTGATATTCATCTGTGTCCTCTCATACCTTAATTTCGGTGAACCCGTCGCTGATGTCCATGGTATGGGCACCGTTGATGTTATAGTACACGCTCACCCGCCGTTAAGCAAGATGAAAACCGCCCAACATCAAACTTTCGTTCATCGCGATGACTTCCTCCGACACGCACGGAACTCTCGTTCCTGCGTTCAGTCTAGCACGGCGTCCCGCGCTACACACGTTTCGTTTTGGGACGCAGCAAGAAGACTGCCTCGCGATGATGGTGCACTCGGCTTATATCGCCGAACCCTGCCGCACTGGCGAGTCTCGCTAACTCTGTCTCCTCCAGCATGTATTCCCGGGTCGACGCGGTGTGCGTGTTCCAGGGGCTGGTTAGGTCTGGCCGTTGCAGGACAAAGGCGGTACACACCAGCAGTGGATCCTCAAAGTCCCAGAGCTCAAACATCAGGGTGCGTGCCGTCCCCTGCTCCCTCGTTCCGCGACAGTGGACTCGCTGGCGCACGGCCCGTACCTGCTCAAAGTCTTTGATTCCCACCAGACAAAGGCCACCGGCCAGGCAGCACCCACGGAGGGCCGCGAGCGCCGCCTGAATATCGGCGGGGTGCTGCAGATGGCAGAGTCCATTCCCCAAAGCAATGACCGCATCAAAACGGTGCGGGATCCGATCCGGTAGCTCGCTAAATGGCGCTTCTATGAATGCAATCTCCAGATGGCGAGCCGCGGCGGAGGAGACCGCGCGGCGAAGCATCGCCTTGCTTGGATCGGCCGCGGTTACCGCAAAGCCCCGCTCGCTGAGGGGAATCGCCTGCCGTCCGGCGCCGCACGAAGCGTCTAGCACGGTACACACGCCGTGGGCGCGCAAGAGTCGTTCGAGCCAACGTCCCTCTTCTTGCATGTTCTGCTCGAGATTGTCGAAAAACAGGTCGTAGGCGCCGGCGAGGGCCTCATAATAGGGAACGTTATCGAAGCTGTTGCTCTGCATGTTCGGATTCTCGCAAATACCGACGTTAGAATGTGATGCTATGCGTCGAGAGATTCTGTTGCTCCTACTCCTTCCAGTGCTTGCCGCCTGTCGTGGCACCGATCTGTACACCCCGCAAGATTTGCAGCAGGTGAAACAGGCCTACGCCACGATCAAGCCAATTTACCTGGCGTTTCGGTACGCCTATCATCACCATCAGACGGCCGGTATCGTAGCGAATTACCATCGAGAACGGCAGGCCTGCCGTCTGGTAGATGAAATTAATCGACGCGACACCATCGACCCCGGCACTAATTTGTTTGCGGCCAGCGACGACCTCGACAGCTTCTGCAACGATATTGAAGAGGCATGGTCGTATTGGGCGCCCCGCCATGGCTATCCCTACAACAAGTCGGTGCTGCCAAGTCGACCTACCCAAGAGTTTCTCGATGGCGACTTCAATCTGGGGAAGATCGGGCCCTATTTACGGCACCCTTCGCACCTTTCATGATGCGGGACGTTCTGATGCGGGTGACGCTGTAGGCGGCGGCTCCTGCTACCACAGCTCCAGAGAGGCCGGGGCATGAAGACGATAGTCCGACCGACCCGGCGAGACACGCCGGAACTGCTGGACCAGCCGCAGGCAGTGCTGGCCGACCTCCCGGCAAATTTGCGTGACATTCGGAATCTGAATCGTTGGTTCGGTGGTACGTCACTTGCGCTCAATACGGTCCTGCGGTTGACGTCTGGTTGTACCAGCGTGTCGGTCCTCGATGTGGCGACGGGATCGGCCGATATCCCGGTTGCGCTGTGGCAAGCGCTGCACCGCTCCGGCCTGGAGCCATCCGTGGTGGCGCTCGATTCCAGTGCTGAGGTGCTCGCTGAGGCCGCAGCCCAACTAGACGGTGCGGCGGTGGAGCTGCAGCAGGGCGACGCGCGCGCCTTGCCGTATCCAGACCATTCATTCGACATCGTGCTGTGCTGCCTGGCCCTGCACCATTTCCCCCCACAGGAGGCGGTTTCAGTCCTGGGAGAGATGTGGCGGGTGGCACGCCGGGGAATGATCGTCATTGATCTGCGCCGAGGATATCTGGCCTATGGGGGGACCTGGCTTGCTACGCGTACGGTGGCCCGGAATCGGCTCACGCGCCACGATGGCCCGCTCTCCGTGCTTCGCGCCTATACCCCTGAGGAACTGTCCGGGTTAGCCCGCCGAGCAGGCGTCCCGAACTCCGCCATCGAACGTCATATCTTTTTTCGGCAGTCGTTGGTGGCCAGCGGCGGGCCGACAACTCATGGCTGAGCAGTGGGATGTGGCCGTGGTGGGAGCGGGGCCGGCGGGGGCCACCTCGGCTACCTTGCTGGCGCGCCTCGGCCACAGCGTGATTATGCTGGACCGGGCTCACTTCCCGCGACCGAAGGCGTGCGCTGAATATATGAGTCCCGGCGTTGCGGTAGTGCTTGAAAGACTGGGCCTGCAGAGCATTCTCGGCCCGACATCCCCTCGGACCGTACCTGGCATGGACATCATGTCACCGCGCGGGGCAGTACTGCGTGTCAAGTACGAACATGATGGGGAGACCTTCCATGCGTCCACGCTGCCGCGGCACATACTCGACGCCACCCTGGTACGCCACGCCGTCCAGCAGGGCGTTCAGGTGGTGGAGGGTTATGTGGCGAAAGAGGTGGTGCAAGAGGGTAGCGCGGTGTGCGGAGTCAGGGGGAGCCAGGCAGGCACGGAGCGGACGATTTTGGCTCGTCTGACGGTCATCGCCGATGGAGCGCGCTCCGCTCTTACCCGGTCACTGGGGCTCTCAGTCGTGCCACGTTGGCCGCTTCGAATGGGATTGGTGGCGCATTATGAGGGCACCGGAAATTTCCCGGATGGGTTCGGGTCCATGCTCGTGGGGAGCGGCGGCTACTGTGGACTTGCTCCACTTCCGAACGAGCAGGTGAACGTGGCGGTGGTCACCCGCCTCGACCTGGTTCGCAATTCCGGGCTCTCGGCAACACAGTATTTCGAGCAGTGGATCCGCTCGGATCCCCGCCTCAGGACCGCGCTATCCGCTGCCCGGCGAGCGACCCCGGTACGCGGCGTGGGGCCGGTCGGTGCGCGGAGCAGCCAGGTGTGGGTGCCCGGTGCCCTGCTGGTGGGTGACGCCGCCGGCTTCTTCGATCCTTTTACCGGCGAGGGTATTTACCGTGCGCTGCGCGGCGCCGAACTGGTAGCGGAGGTTGGCCACCGTGCGCTCTGTGTGCCGGACCGGTCGGTCGAGTTGCTGAGAGAGTATCCGGCACTACGTTCTCGCGCTTTCCGTCGAAAACAGATAGTCACGGGGCTGGTGCAGCTTTTCGTGCAATACCCATGGTTGATGGACTATGCGCTTCCCCGCCTCGCCGCTCGGCCCACGCCGGCCAGTTCGCTGAGCATGGTACTGGGCGATTTGACCGATGCCCGGGAATTTCTGACGCCACGCATGCTCTGGTCGGCGCTACGTCCCTGATCCCGGGAGAAAGATACGCTGTGCTTCACACCAAAAATACAATTACGATTGACGCGCCGTTGGAAGTCATATTCGATCTAGCGGCAGAGGTCACGCGCTGGCCACAGTTGCTTCCGCATTATCGCTTTGTCCGAGAATTGGATCCGCCCACGCCGGTAGCCCCCCGGTGTCGCCGGGTGGTGGCAATGTCAGCCCGGCGAACCGGCATCCCAGTGAGCTGGACCTCAACCCAGGAGATTGATCGAGATGCGCGCCAGGTTCGGTATCACCACCTGGTTGGGGCTACCCGCGGCATGGATGTCGTATGGAGGTTCGAACCCCGCAGCGGAGCAGTTGAGGTAACGATCGACCACCACCTGGAATCGGCCCGTTGGTGGTTTCGACTGCCCGGTGTCGAGCATATAGTGGGCTCGCTCTTTGTGATGCACATTGCTGATCGGACCCTGCGCGGTATCAAGCTCCAGGCCGAGGCGGCGCGGGCGCAGGTCTCCACGTGACCGTCCGTCGCGTCGTCATCACGGGCATTGGGGCGGTGACACCGATCGGGTCCGGCTCATCCGGTCTGTGGTCGGGGGTTCGCGCCGGCGCCTCGGCAGTGCGGCGCGCCACCCGGTTCGATCCCTCCGAGTTCCGCTCGCAGTTGACCGCCGAGGTCGATGACTTTGATCCGGCTCTGTATATGGATGGGAGAACGTGTCGCCGGCTGGACCGCTTCGCGCAGTTTGGCGTGGCCGCCGCCCGACAGGCGGTCAACGACGCGAGGTTGGACCTGGGAACGATCGACCCGAGCCGCGGCGGTGTGTCGCTGGGGTCGGCGCTGGGTGGCATTGCCTACGGCGAGGAGCAACACGCTCGCTTTGTGCACGATGGGCTGCGTGCGGTAGGACCGATGTTGGCGATTGCCGTCTACGGCGGAGCCAGTGGAGCGAATATCGCGATTGAGCTCAACCTGCGGGGGCCAAACCTGGCCAACGCTAACTCGTGCGCCTCGGGAGCCATGGCCATTGGCGAGGCGCTCCGCGCGATTGTGCGTGGGGATGCCGACCTGATGCTGGCCGGTGGGGTTGAAGCTCCTCTGGCGCCGCTCACCTTCGGCGCCTTTTCCTTGATCAAGGCGATGTCCACGCGCAACGACGACCCGGAGCGCGCCTCGCGACCGTTCGACCGAGGGCGCGACGGTTTCGTGATGTCCGAGGGTGGCGCCATGCTGGTGCTGGAAGAGCGTTCGACGGCCCTGGCGCGAGGCGCCCCCGTGTATGCAGAACTGCTTGGCTACGCGCAGACCAATGACGCCTTTCACATGACTGCGCCCCGAGCGGATGGCAGCGAGGCTGCGCGTGCGATACGCCTGGCTCTCGCGGAGGCTGGAACGAGGGCGGAAGAGATCGACTACGTGAACGCGCACGCCACGGGTACCCCATTGGGTGACGAGGCGGAAGTGTGTGCCCTGCGCAGTGCGCTCGGAAACCGCGGCGAGACAGTACCCGTGAGTGGCACAAAGGGGCTCTATGGGCATGCCCTGGGTGCCTCCGGCGCGATCGAGACAGCCATCACCGCCCTCGCGCTGGCCCACGGGTTTTTGCCGGGCACCACGAATCTGGAGGAGCCGCTGTCGGACTGTCCACTCTGTCTGTTGCCCCCGACGGGGCGGAAGATCGGCGCCAGGCGGGCGCTTACCACATCGTTTGGCTTCGGCGGCGCCAACGCGGCACTGATATTGGGACGAGCAGAGGACGCGGCCTTCGAGCGCGCGACGGGCGAGCTACCAGTATGAACGCGGAGCGAGGTGATCCAGTGGTGGTGCGCACGCCCGACCGGCGGGAGTATCGCGGCCACCTGGTGGAGTGGCGCGAGGGAGCCGTAGGCCAACAACAGGTGGTGGTTCGCCTCGACACGGGGTGGGTCACGACCTACCCCGTGCACATGGTGCACCTCGATGAGAGCGGTCGGGGTCGATTGGACCCTGAGCGCCCGTAGCGGCAGAGACTGCCCTGGATCCGGCCGGACTGGGTGCTATTTCATGAGATCGATCGACAGCGCGGCCGTCCATCCGAAGCTGTCCGTGCCGTAACCTTCACCGCTAAGTGGATTGAAGTACTCGCGGAAACCGGCGCGCTGCACCAGCCCAAGCGTCGTGAGGCGCAACTGTTCAGCTAAATCGGCGCGCCCGTACTCCTCAAGACCATGCAGAATCATCCAATTCGTATTTACCCACACCGGACCCAACCAGTAGTTCTCCGGATTGAACCAGGGCGAGTTCATGGCCGTGGTCGGGACGTTGAAACTGCTTGGCGGGAGGTACTCCTCGGGGTTAAGCAGGTGCTGCTCGATCAGTCGTTGCGCACGGTCTGCCGGCGCCACCCCACCATAGAGCGTATGGAACGCTGCGATGGTATCGTCCTTGAGCAGTTTTCCCGCCACTCGGTCGTAGCTGAAGTAGGTACCGGCATCGTCATCCCACAACATGCCATTGATAGCCGCGACGGTGCGATCTCGCCAGGCCCGAGCCTCGCTGGGGTCCTCACCGACAATCTCCGCGATAGCGGCCAGATCGGTATCGGCCCGGGAGAGAATCGAATTGAAGAGCACGTCGATGACCTGGAGGGGCGCCTGTTCCAGGTAACGCCGCTGGTCCCAGTCGACCGTGCGCATCTGTTCCAGTAGGTAGACAAACAGGTCGTAGTCCTTGTTCGTCGGTCGATTCTTGGCGGCTACGTGCAAGAGGTCCAGGCGTTCATACTTGGGCCGGTAGGTCAGGGTGACGCGACTGCCGGCGTCCAGATAGGGAGGCGAGTTGTCCAGCCCCGACTCCCAGGGATGCACCACCACCACCAGTCCGCTGCCGTCTGGGTCGCGCTCAGTATAGAGCCATCGGTGATACTTCAGAATCCTGGGATACAGCTCCGCCAGCAGACGCCTGGCCAGATCCTGGTCCGACGCGTTTTCCCAAATCTTCAGAGCCGCCGTCGCCAGCACGGGTGGCTGGGTGATGCCGGAGGTCTGCACGTCTCGCGGCGCGTGGGGGGACCGCTGGCTCTGCCAGATGTCAGGCCCCGGAAAGTATCCCGTGCCCGCCGGGTTAAAGACGATCTGTGGGACCAGGCCGTTTTCCCACTGGCCGCGCAGCAGAGACTGCAGCTCCAGTGCCGCGCGCGCCGTGTCGTACCGCGAGATGCCGATGGCAATGAAGCAGGAATCCCAGTTCCACTGGTGAGGGTACAAGTTGGGGGCCGGTTTGGTGGAAGCGCCGAGATTGTTGGCCTTGAGCACCGCCCTGGCCCTGTCGATCAACGCGCTGAACTCGTCGCTCATCTCGGTCCCTTCCGGCGGTCGGTACGCCTTGAGGTACCTCAGCCTAGCACGGGTCCAGGTGAAACTGGGCGGCAACTATGACTACTTCGAGCGCTTGATCCGCTGCTCATGATTCAGCATTCGCTTGCGTATGCGTAGCGAGGCGGGGGTGACCTCGACCAGCTCGTCGTCCTGCAGGAAGTCGAGCGACTGTTCCAGACTCAGGATGGTGGCCGGCGTCAGGCGCACCAGGATATCCGAGTTGGACGAACGTACGTTGGTCTTCTTTTTGTCCTTGCAGACGTTGATCACGATATCGCCACCGCGCGAATTGAGCCCGACGATCATGCCGCCGTAGACGTGGGTGCCGGCCTCCACAAAGGTGGTCCCGCGATCCTGAGCGTTGGAGAGGCCATAGGAGACCGCTTGACCTTCTTCCAGCGCCACCAGCACACCCATCCGGTAGCTGACGATGTCGCCGGCCCAGGGCTGGTAGCCGAGCAACAGGCTGCTCATGATGCCGTTGCCGCGGGTCGCGGTGAGGAATTCGTTGCGGAAGCCGATGAGGCCACGGGTTGGAATCGTGAACTCGAGACGGATATCGCCGTTTTCACTGGTGACCATATTGGTCATGGTCCCCTTGCGAGCCGATAGCGCCTGGGTTGCGAATCCCATATTGGCGTCGACGGTGTCGATCACCAGGTGCTCGAACGGTTCCAGCAGCTTGCCGTCGACCGTGCGGGTAATCACCTCAGGCCGTGAGACCTCGAACTCGTAGCCCTCGCGTCGCATCGTTTCCACGAGAATTGCTAGGTGCAGTTCGCCGCGACCGGAGACCAAGAAGCTATCGGCTCGATCGGTGTCTTCGACCCGCAGGGCCACATTGGTCAACAGTTCACGGTACAGTCGCTCGCGCAATTGGCGCGAGGTGCCCAGCTTGCCCTCGCGACCCGCCAGGGGAGAGGTATTGACGCCGATCGTCATCCGAACCGTGGGCTCCTCGACCTCGATCAGGGGCAATGCTTCCGGACAGTCGGCGGCGGCCACCGTTTCACCAATCGCGGCGTCTTCCACGCCGGTCATGGCCACGATGTCGCCGGCTTCCACAAACTCCACCGGCACCCGCTGGAGCCCTTCGAAGGCATACACCGCGGCGATCTTAGTGGTACGCACCGAGCCATGACGGCCGATCACTGCCACGGGCGCGCCGGAACGGGCTTCGCCGCGTGTGACGCGCCCGATGGCGATGCGCCCTTGATATGAGTCGTAACCTAGAGCGGTGATCAGCATCTGGAGAGGACCATCCGCAATCAGCGGGGGCGGGACCGTTTCGACAATGGCTCGGAAGAGCGGCTGCAGATCAACCTGCCGCTCTTCCAACGAGGTAGCGGCAGTGCCCTGTTTCGCGACCGTATACAGCACTGGAAACTCTAGCTGCTCTGAATCCGTGGCCAGATCCAGGAAGAGATCGTGGGTGCGCGAGAGGACTTCCTCGATGCGTGCATTCGGGCGGTCGATCTTGTTGATGACCACGATCGGTTTGAGCCCAATCTCCATGGCTTTGCGGAGGACGAATCGTGTCTGCGGCATCGGCCCCTCGGCGGCATCAATTAACAGCAGGCAGCCGTCTGCCATATTGAGCACGCGCTCGACCTCGCCGCCGAAATCGGCATGGCCTGGTGTGTCGATAATGTTGATCTTCACGCCCTGATAGTGTACCGACGTATTCTTGGCGAGAATCGTGATACCCTTCTCACGCTCCAGGTCGCTGGAGTCCATGATGAGCGTGCCGACTTGCTCATTGCTGCGAAAGATGTTGCTCTGCTTGAGCATGCCGTCGACCAGGGTCGTCTTCCCGTGGTCCACGTGGGCGATAATAGCAATATTACGAATATCAGGACGGCTCTTGGTCAATCGTTCCTCACAGAAAAAGGCAACCCGAGGGACCGGGTTGCCCATACGGATCCATTACTATCTAAAGTATAGCACAGTACTTTAGCCTCGGGGAGAACTCTGCTGCGTATCTACCTCCGCTTCATCGCCTTACTGCTGGCTCTTACTCTCTCGTTGGTACCGGCGGCACGGACCGATTCCGCCGCGCTCAATCACTCCTGGCCGGGCCAGGAGCCACCCAATCCATTTGCATCGCTGCAGGCACGCCCCAAGTATGTGGTGCTGCTGGTGCTGGATGGTGGACTTCCGACCTATTTCCGGCTGGGCGACTTTCTCCACTTGAAGGCGCTGCAGCGCGACGGTACCACCTACCCCGACGCGTGGGACGGCATGCTCGAGACGGAAACGCCGACCGGCCACGCCACCCTGGGAACCGGTTCGTTACCCCGGCGACACGGTGTGATCTCCTTCAGTTGGGTGACCGACCAGGCGGTGCATGAGCAGCCGACCAATCCGATCCCCATCCAACAAGGGGCGCTGGAACAGGTTCTCAGACAATCTGGCGTGCCCTCGCTCTCTTCTTTGCTGAAGGCGCACGATCCATCGGCACGAGTCGTGGTCACCAGCGGCCATAAAGACTACGCGGTGGACGCGGTGGGGGGGCCATATGCCGATTACCTGATGTATTATGATCTCCACGGTGAGCAATGGACCCCGGTGGCCATTCCGCGCCACGTGCCCCCGCGCAGTGTCCTGGACCAACCCGGCCTGACTGCCTTTGCGCCGCACCTTGCACCGGGAGATCAGGACTCGCTCGCCGTCCAGCTGGCGATGTCGGCCTTTCGGACCATCCATCAACGCGTCACCGTCATCAACGAGCCGGAGTTCGACTGGCCGCTCGGTCACCTGGACGGAGGCGGCTACAACCGCAATCTGGCCTGGCGTCTCATGACTCGCCTGGATTCAGACGTGGCGAATATCGAGGCCCAATTGCAGGCAGCCCACGTGTTAAAGCAAACCCTATTCGTTCTCACGGCGGATCACGGCATGCTGACGCTACGGCACCGCATTGCACACGAAGTGATCGAGAAGGTGGTAAAGGACTCCGGTACCACTCTGAGTGACTACGAGTACCACTCGGCGGGCTATCTGTGGCTGAACAACCGAAACAAGGTGGAAGAGGTAGCGGCTAATTTGGTCAAACTGAACAATCCGTCTATCCGCGCTGTGTATCTACGGCTGCCGGGCAGCATTGGCTATACGCGCCAGTACGATCCGCATAACGTCCTTCCCGACGGAGTCGAGCACGCGTATCAATTCCTACTCAGCACGCTGGCCGGGCCAAGTGCGCCGCACATTGCCATCATGTTGCGGGAAAACACAGGAATTGTAGGCAGAAACGAGACCAACTGGTTGGGCGACCACGGCGGCGGCACCTGGGGCGCCGAGCACATTCCGCTCGTGCTGTCCGGTCCCGGCGTCCGGCGCGGGTTCCGCTCCGACTATCCAGCGACCCTCTATGACGTATCACCGACCATTTTGTCGCTGCTGGGGGCGGCCTCCACCGGGATGGACGGCGTGCCCCTGGCAGACTCCATCCTATCGTCGGCCCCATCCGAGCAGGATGCGCAGAGCGCGCAGGGGGCCGAATTGACGCCGTTGGTCCAGGCGCTCAAAGCGGAGTCGAAGAACGACCACTGATTGGAACGCTATCCTTCGATGGCGATCATCATAATCGAATCGAGCGTTAAAATGCGGCCGCCGGGTCCTGGAGCTACGCCAGATATCGCGATCAACTGGTCCTCCTCCATACAATCCGGGCATTTGCCGACTCCCCGGACCGTTGCGGGAATCACCAAATCGTCATCGAGACGAACCTCGATGTCCTTTTCATGCTTGCAGTCGAATAGCGTATGAACCATAGTCATCGATGGTCATCTCTCCTCAAAGCATCGTCAAGGTTGCGCGTGGCCTCGGCGGCATCGGCGCCTAAAAATGCCCCTGGCACCGTCTTAATCAACTCAGGATCTTCGTTAAACGCCCGGCCCCCGTAGGCGAGGATTCCATGATAGTGGCCGTTCAATGAGGAATAGAGCTGTGCCAGGGTGTGAACTGCTCGTGGATTGGAAGCCGAGAGACAGACGGCCTCCGGCCTGCGGTTGAGGACGTCCGCCCTTAGTGCCGCTGCCTCGACACTGGCGCCGGCATAGATAGTGTTGAAGCCGCGCCGGCGCAAAAAGAGGGCTAGCATCAGTGCGCCAATGTCGTGCGTCTCGCCAGGAGCACAGCCGATTAACACTGTCTCCTTCCGTAGCGGGGACGGGCTGATGCGGACCAGTTGGGACAGATGGGAGCGAATCAGGTTCGAGCCGACGTGTTCAGTGGTAACCGAGAGCGTTCCAGCAGCCCATAGCTCTCCTACCTCATGGAGCGCTGGTTGGAGCAGCTTCAGCGACACCTCTTCGATCGAAGCCACCATCAGCGCTTCGGCGATAACGCGGCTGATGCTAACTTCATCCATCTGAGTAATAGCATCAAGCAAGTGAGTCTTTAACGTGACGAAGTCGAAACTCCTTGCTACGTCCGGGGCGGCATCACCGCTCTCTAACGTCCGCAGCATGTTGACCGCGCGACTAATTCCGACTCCTTGCTGCACCCTGTCCTTGAGCCAGCGCGCTACCGCAATGTCTCGCTCTGAATAGAGGCGGTAGCCCTTGAGATCGCGTTTCGGCTCGGGAATGCCGTAACGGCGCTCCCAGGATCGCAGGGTTATGGACGGGACGCCCGTGGCGGCAGCCACCGCCTGAATGTTGTACAGCGGCAGATCAGAGTACTTATTTGGATTGAAACTCACGGCACTGGCATCCATTATCCAAATTGTACAGCGATTGGATAATGCGTGAATAGTCCGCGGGCGGTCCGACTTGCGGCACGAGGTTACATCTGCTCACCTCTGGCTCTCCGCGCTCTCTGCCACGGTGGCTAGTTCCAGCACGAGCCGGTGTTCAAAGGTGTCGAGCTCCAGACCGAGCAGGTCCTGGATGCGAGCAAGTCGATAGATCAGCCCGCTCCGATGGAGATACAGGTATTCCGCCGTCCGGCTGGCATTACAACCGCAGGTAAGATAGACACTCAGCGTTCGCACCAGATCACCGCCGTGCAGCCGGTCGTACTCACGAAGGGGATGGAGGACATCCTGGCCGGAGTCGAGATAGGCGCCGGCGACATGCTGTAGAAGCAAGCAGAGTTGATCGCGAGTATATCCAGCGGATGCTGCCTGGAACGGCATGCGTCCCTTCCTAGCCCACGCCCGACAGGCGCTGACACCAGCAGCGCTGGTCGCGGAGGACCTCTGCATAGAGACCCGCCGTCGTGCGAGCGATGCTCAGCCAGTTGTAGCGCTGAATCGATAGGCGAGCGCGTCGGCCCATCGACTCTCGCTCATCACACTGCAGGCCTCGCCGTAGGGCAGCAACGAAGTCGCCGGTGGTACGCCCTCCCGCCAGAAAGCCGGTCTGGCCATCCGATACCGTCGTTGCGAGTCCCCCGACCGGAAATGCCACCACAGGCGTCTGGCAGGCCATTGACTCAACTGCGACCATCCCGAAGGATTCATAGCTGGACGGAACGGCGCAGAGATCGGCAGCCGAGTAATAGAGCGGCAGCTCATCTTGCGGCGCCAAACCACGGAATTCGACTCGATCCGCCACTCCCAGGCGCTCGGCCATGCGACGCAAACGGGCGCCATGCCCCCGTGATGCATCATCCTGTCCACCCACCACTACCAGTTTGATCCCAGGAGTCGTGGGTGCGATCTCGGCCAGCGCGTGGAGCAGCACGTCGAGCCCCTTCATTGGATCAGGACGCCCGACGAAGAGAATGATCCGGTCGCCGTCCAGGTTAAGGAGCCGGCGGCTCGTATCTGCGTCGAACGGCCGAAACAGGGCTGTATCCACCCCTGGCGGGATGACGGCGAACCGCGCCGGTGATCGACCATACAGCTGTTCCATTTGCTCGCGTTCAGCCGTGGTCGCGCCCACGATGGCGTCAGCCCCCGTCATGACACAACGCTCACCGTCGAAGCGCAGCGCGGTGTCTCCTGGATCGGCCCGGCCCGAGTACAGTTCCTTTACGCCGCTGAGGGTGTGGAACATATGAACGATAGGCAGCGCTGTTTCAGTTCGCAGCCGCAATGCCACTAAACCGGACAGCCAGTAGTGACTGTGCAGGATGTCGTACTCCAGCGAGTCGCGCCGCATGAACGAGCGAAACGCCGATACCATGGCGGGAATATGCAGTGGGAGCACGCGCTTGGGCAAATGGCGGGGAGGTCCCGCGGCGAGATGAATAACACGTGCGCCGCCATCGGTCTCCACAATTTCAGGCGTCGTACGGTCGGTCCGCCGGGCAAAAATATCAATGCGAAGCCCGATCTCCGTTAGGTCGTCTGCCAGCCGCCGCACGTACACATTCATGCCGCCGGCATCGGCTTTGCCGATTGAGGCGAGCGGAGAGCTGTGGAGCGAGAGGAGGGCTACTCGCGTGCCCTCGCCTGACTTATCCCCGAAACGGGACGATGGGACCGCCCGTTTGCATAGCGTTGTACAGCGTCGCTCGGTCTCCAAACGTGAAATCATTAATTTTCCAGTGTCCGCCATAGGTGTCCAGCTCTACTAACGACCAGCCGCCCGGCTGTGTCCATCCACTTGCTAGAAGCGTGCCATGGCCTGCCACATCGCGGGTAATGAAGTTGCAGGTTACTTTAGCGGAGGCCAACCAGGTGCGCAGGAGCGTGGGATCTGCTGTTTGCCCTTCGCCATCGCCCATGGTTCCATAGCGCAGACCGCTGTTGTACTGAAAGTATGGCAATGCGTTAATAATCGTGTTTGCATCGCGCGTCCCGAAAGAATGGCAGATCGTGGCGGTAAAGCTCGCGTAGTCTCTGGAAACAGCGACGGTAGGAACCGGCTTCGGTGGCACTGCCGTGGGCTGCCGGACCACGGCTGTTGCCTTCCCCGTCGGTCCGGCTGTTGCGCTGCTCTTGGGTACGGGACCGGTGTCGGAGGGGAGCTGCTGGGGGCGTGCCGTGGCAGTTGCTAAAGCGGCCGGCGTGGAGGTGGGCGACGAAGCCGCGCTTGTTCCACACCCGGTAATAACCAGTGCCAGGAGCATGAGTGTTGCAGATCGGCGCACGGTCCCTCCATTCCAGCAAAAGACGCAGGCCAGTCGCCGCCTGCGTCCATCACCCGTCAGTTTACCACCCATCGCGTGTTGTTGATGGGCACGGGTCAGATGGCCAGCCGTAATTCACCTGGTAAAACGGAAAAGCTGTACGGCGCACCGGTGTAGAGCTCGCCATCCAGGTCGAGCTGCCGAACGCCATCAGTCTCGACCGCAAGCTCGGTGGTTCGCAGCCAGAGTACCTTGTGATGCCCGAGATGGAGACCGGGATAGATTTTCCAGGCCTGCGTCACCAGTTCGCTGCGTGAGAAATCGGTGAGCGCCACCACATCCAGCAGTCCATCATCCGATTGAGCCTGGGGGGCGATCTTCATGCCGCCGGCAAAGAAACGACCGTTGGCGATCACCACGCTGGTCAATGCTCCCTCATACACCGTCGAGCCGCCGACCAGAATACGGCCTTGTGCCGGCGGCTCGCGCAATCCTGCCTCCATGGCGGCCAGGAAGTACGCCAGCCGGCCGGGCCAGTGCCGGCTGTATTGCGGCTCCCGAGCGATGACGGCGGAGCCCAGTCCGATCTCGGCGAAGTTGACGAAAACGCGCGATCCGGCAAACGTTGCTAAACCCAGATCGATGCGACGTTCCGGCGCATGAAGAAGGTGCTCGACGAAGCTGCGTTCGCCGCGAGGGAGGCGCGCACTTCGAGCAAAGTCCATGCCCGTGCCGGACGGAAGGGTGGCGAAGAGTAGGCGACTGCGGTTGCTCCCACGCTGCATGAGCCCATTAATTGCTTCGTGTACCGTGCCGTCTCCACCAACGACAATCACTGTTTGGTAGCCGCGTTCGACCAATTCGCCGGTTAACACCGTTGCATGGCCCGGCCCGTCGGTCACGAACGTGTCGACGTGATGACCAGCGCGCGCTAAATGCCGGCTGACGCGTCGCCACCGAGCCGGGCTTCGCCCCCCACCAGCCGCGGGATTGACCACTGCTGCGGTGGGAGCAACAAGCACTGTTTCGCCTTTCCTACGCTAATGTCTCTGTTATACTAAGGGACCGGATCGTCAATCGAAGGGATAGGCCATTTTGGCCAATCGAGAGCCACAGGAACTCACCGAAGAAGCACTGCAGCGCATCACCCGGGTCGTCCACAGCATGGTTGAAGACCGAGTGGAGCGTGGGGTTGAGTTGAATCGCGCACTCCATTGCGACAGTTGTGGCCTGGAACGCTCTGCGGCTGGGTCTGCGCTGTACGGCGCGTATAAGTTTTGCAACGATTGCCTGCTGGAGTTCACAATCGCGCTTGCGTCCAATACGGTCGACAGCGTAGCCGACTATATGACTCGGACCACCGAAGCTCCCGGCTCCTTTCCTCCGTCTGACCTGGCCGGACACCGGGACCGCCTGGCGGCTCGCAAGCCACGGTCGGGACGCGACAAGCTGATGCCCAGCAATGAACCTGCGTAGCCGGAGAGCAGTGGAGCGTGTTGCTACGAGGACTGTCTCTGTTGCGCTTCGGCCCGCGCGCGACCAAGCGCAGCGAGGGCGATCTGCCTCGCTTCGGCCAAGTCGAGGAAAAGCGTCGTCGCTTAGCTCAGGCTACCCAACAGTGGCTTGTGCTGCTCCGTGAAATGGAATGCAACGGAGAGACTGGGGATGGGCGCTATGAAACGTACTATCAGGCGTACCTTCAGGCGCGAGACTATAAGAAGCGGGCCGATCTCGAGCTTTTCAACCTTCGACAAGGCCTCTCCACCTAACGGAACATGCGAGTGTGCGGTGATGTGCGAGTCGTAATCATGGGTTGCGGGCGTACGGGCGCGCGACTGGCCGATATGCTTGCCAGTGCTCAGCACGACGTCGCGGTGGTGGATTGGGATGTGCGTGCCTTTACTCGGCTCTCCGACGACTTTGCCGGCACAGTCGTGCACGGCAACGCCATGGATCAAGACTCGCTGCGACGCGCCGGGATCGAGGCGGCAGATGTCTTTGTCGCGGCCACCAGCGGGGATAACCGCAACGTCATGGCGAGCCAGGTAGCACAGCAGGTCTTTCACGTGCCGCGCGTCATCAGCCGGATCAAGGACCCTATCCGAGCGGACATTTATAGCCAGCTCGGCATCCAGGTGGATTGCCGCACCACCGCTGGAGCAGAAGCCGTCCTGGAGTTGATCGGGGAAGACGGCGGAGCGTAGAGCGATCTACAGTAGCCGTCGCAGGGCGGGATTCGCTCGCATCCCCGGGATCCGACCTCGCTTGGCCACTGGCTCCCCGTCGATCTCCCTGATATCCGCCGTGTAGTCAATTGGGCGTGCGCCGCTGATGAAGCTGCCGACGCCGTAGCTGTCGACGGGGGCGTCCTCGCCGCGGAAGACAGCGATGCGCTCCGGCGACATGCCTCCACTGACCGCGATATGTACCCGGCTGTGGCCGGCCTGATCGAGTCGAGCGCGTACCTCGCGGACCAGGGCGGGCGTTACCCCGCCGCGTTCGGCCGGGGTATCTAACCGTACGCCCTGTAGTGCGTTTCCCAGTGCTTCGGCGACCTGCAGGCTCTCGACCGCCTCATCCTGAAAGGTATCGACCAGCACCACACGCGGAATGTCCGGTGGCAGGAAGCTGTCGAACGCCCGGGCCGCTTCCACTGTGTCGCCCACGATGAGAACATACGAATGTGGCATCGTCCCGGAGGGGACCGTGCCGGAGAGGGCCGCTCCCAACGAGGTCGAGCACCCGCTACATCCGCCCACCGTCGCGGCGTAGTCCATGATGCCGGCTACGTTGGGATGAGTGTGACGCGCGCCGAAGCTGACCACGGGAACGCCCTGGGCCGCTTTCACCACCTGTCTGGCCGCGGTGGCCCAGGCCGTGCAGGAGGCGAGCATGCCGAGCAACGCGGTCTCATACACGCCAAAACTGCTGTATCGCCCTCGGATGTGCATCGCGTCCTCTCCCCGAGCCAGCGGCGTGCCTTCGCCAACGGCCCACAGTTCACCCTCGAACCCAGCCCCTGCGAGTAATTGTGCTACCTGCGTTACCCCGCAACACAGCCCGTCGTCGCCGGGAAAGACCACCATTCCAACGTCCGGATCGCGGGCCAGATGCTTGAGGACCTGGCGCGTTCGGATGAAGTACACGTCTGCGGTTTCCGCGGATAGCACTTCCGGGAGCAGCGGAAACCGCGGTTCTGGTAACCGCGGGAGCTTGGTAGAGATGAGACGAACTACGTGTCGTAGGTGCTGGCGGCCTGTGTGATACCCATGATCTCGTCAAAGATCGGGCCTTCGATGGTCTCCAGCGTCATCAGCTTTTCTGAGACCGTCACCAGCTTGTCCTTGTGGCGGATCAAGATCTCGCGGGCCACGCTGTACGCCCGGTTGATCAGGTTGCGTACCTCGTTGTCGATCTCCTGCGCCACCGCTTCGCTATAGTTGCGCTGCTCGCCGATATCGCGTCCCAGGAAGACCATCTCCTGCCGGTTACCCAGCGCCAGTGGACCGAGCTTCTCACTCATGCCGTACTGGGTTACCATCTGACGAGCCAGGCTGGTGGCGCGCTCGATGTCGTTCGAGGCGCCGGTGGTCACTTCGCCAAAGATCAACTGCTCGGCGGCATGACCACCCAGGGAGAAGGCCAGCGTCTCCTCAAATTGAGACTTGGTATAGAGGTAGCGATCCTCGGTCGGCAGCAGTCGGGTATAGCCGCCCGCCATGCCGCGGGCCACGATAGTGACCTTGTGCAAGGGGTCGAGATTGGACAGCATACGCGCCACCAAGGCATGACCAACCTCGTGGTAGGCGGTAATTGCCTTCTCTTTTTCGCTAATAATGCGGCTCTTGCGCTGCGGACCGGAGATGACACGGTCGATCGCCTCCTCTAGCTCGCCCATGCCAATGGCCTTCTTGTTCCGCCGAGCCGCCAGAATTGCCGACTCATTCAAGAGGTTGGCCAGGTCGGCGCCGCTGAATCCGGGAGTCTGCTTGGCCAGCGTTCCCAGGTTCACACTCTTCTCAAACGGTTTGCCACGCGCATGCACTTCGAGCACTTGGTTCCGTCCCCGGATGTCCGGGTTATCGAGAACCACCTGCCGGTCGAATCGACCGGGGCGTAAGAGCGCCGGGTCTAGGACATCCGGCCGGTTCGTGGCGGCGATCACGATGACGTTCGTGTTGGTGTCGAAGCCGTCCATCTCGACCAGGATCTGATTCAGCGTCTGTTCGCGTTCGTCGTGACTGCCTCCCAGCCCAGCGCCGCGCTGCCGTCCGACCGCGTCGATCTCATCCACGAAGACGATACAGGGGGCGTTGCGTTTGGCCTGGTCGAACAGGTCGCGCACACGGCTCGCGCCCACGCCCACGAACATCTCCACGAACTCGGAGCCACTGATGGAGAAGAAGGGCACTCCCGCCTCACCGGCCACGGCACGGGAGAGGAGCGTCTTTCCGGTTCCGGGAGGCCCGACCAGAAGCACGCCGCGCGGAATGCGCGCGCCAAGTGCCGCGAATTTATCCGGATATTTGAGGAACTCCACCACCTCGGCCAGTTCCTGCTTGGCTTCCTCCACGCCGGCTACATCCGCGAAGGTGATGGTGGGTCGGTTGCCGGCGAACATGCGTGCTCGGCTCTTGCCAAAGGACAGCGCCTGGTTATTGCTACCCTGTGCCTGGCGCATCATGAAGAACAGCAGCGCGCCAAAGATCAGCAGCGGTAGGAAGGACACGATGGTCCCGATCCAATTGCCCAGCTGGCTGGCCGGCGCCACCATGACCTTCACATCATTCTGGAAGCGCGGGCCGCTTACATTGACTCCATTGGTCTTGAGGAAGCTGGTAATTTCAAAGGTATCGTTCACGGTTGTCTGGAACTTGGTATCGTTGCCCTTCTCCTGCAACGTGACCGTGTTCCCGTCCTGGGTAACGGTTAGTGGTATGTTCCCGGCGATGTCCGCATGAACCTTCTCCACCAGGCCTCCGCTGCCGGTGAGACCGATGGTCGTCGTCTTGGTGTTGCCGTTTCGAAACACCTGAAAGGCAATTGCCAGGACAAAGACCATGACAATAAGCCAGATGAAGCTGTTACGAAACCACTTGGCATCCATGAAAGGGACATTCTCCGAAAAAACTGGCCGGAAGGCCGGAGGAAACTACTGACAATATGGGAAGAATCAGCCGAATTGTATCATGCTACCTTGACTACAACGGCTGAAAACGGAGATGTGCAACGCGAGTTGTCTGCTCAGTCACTCGTGCCGCTCGGTTGGTGGCGATTCCAGGCACCCAGAGAATCTCGACGCCATCCTCGATGATCGGGATTTGGTGGCGGTGCGCCTCAGGTACCTTGCGATCGACGAATAGGTCCTGAAGCTTGCGATGGCCGGTCATCCCGAGCGGCGCCATACGGTCGCCCGGAAGCCACGTGCGCACCAGGAGTTGCTTCGAAATGATCGCGGCGTCGCACAAGGCGTGATACGGGCCGCGGACCGCCAACCTATGGTTCAGATTCTGGCGTGAGATTCCGTCGAGATAGTGAGCTGAGAGCAGGCCAGACGGAATCTGCGTCGAGCCAGGGACCGGCAGGATCGCGCGGTAGGCGTCTGGCTGCTTCACTTGACCACCCAGTTGGAGACGAAAGCGCAGGTCGTCGGACAGCAGCGCCACGCCATGCGGAAGGCGGTCGATCAGCTCAACCCTCGAATGAGCCGCTGTCCGTAGAGCCTCCACCATCATCTCGGTGTGGCCGGCGTTGAAGTCTCTGCGGTGTTCCAGCAGGGTACGGACCAGATGGCGTAAGATGTGGCGTTGAAGCGCGGGGTGGAGCGCTGCCCAAACGGGGAGGCTGGTGCTGATCTCATGCGGAGCGATCCGTACCTCGAGGAGAGGCAGTAATCGCGTCACTTCGTCCTGGACGAAGTCCGCGTCCGCCCTGAGCAGTGATGCCGCTCTGGCGAGCACCTGAGGCGCCCTCGGTTGGATTGTCTCCAGCTGTGGCATCACTGTGGCGCGCAGGGCATTGCGTCGAAAGCGTTCGTCGGTGTTCGAGCTATCGACCCGATAGGGCTGATTCCACTCCATCAGGGCCTCACGGATGGTTTGGCGGCTCAGAGCAAGAAAGGGACGGAGCAGCTCATCGTGCCGGACCACCATGGCGCCTAGGCCGTCTAGCCCGCTCCCACGCAAGAGATTGAGCATCAGCGTCTCTGCCTGATCGTCCTGAGTATGGGCCGTGGCAATCATATCGCCGCGCCACGACCCGAGCATCTCGCGCAGAGCGCCGTAGCGCAGTTCCCGCGCGGCCGCCTCCGGCGAGAGCCGCTGGTCGCGAGCATGGCGCCGCGTGTCGACCCTCCGGACGTCGAAGTGCAGTCCCAGCGCATGGGCGAGGTCGCGGACAAACGTTTCGTCGCGATCCGCTTCCTCGCCGCGTAGACCGTGATGCACGTGGCCCACGCAGACTGCCCAGGAACGGCCTGGAGCGAGATCCGCCAACGACCGCAGGAGGGCGACCGAATCAGGACCGCCGGACACCGCAGCCAGGACGCGCGCACCCGGTCCAATACACTTGGATACCAGAGCGCGCTCCAGTGCTGAACGTGCGGTTAACCTGTTCATCGCTGGCCAATCCTATACTGCTAATGGGGGTACGCTGCATGTCGACAGATTCGGAGATCGAGCGACGTGCACCCGCATATTGCTGTACCGTGGGGCACGTCGTACCCGCGGGAGACCTGGACCAGGCGACGGAACGCATCCGGCTCGATACCGGCGCCGAGGTACTGATCTGCCGGAAGCACGGAGCACCCATCGCTGTGACCGTGCCTACCAGAGGTTCGCTTGGAGAGCATCCGCCGCTGCTCTAAGCGGTCGCGCGCTCAGTCCCGTCGGACGGACTGCGATGGTCCAGACCGGTCGAAGCGATGTCCGCTCCAGCGGTAGGTGTTGGTGAGCGGCCGACCGCTCGGGCAACAGAGGGGATCGTGTGGGCCGTACCGCGCGGACGTTACGGCGAAGCCGCCCGGCACGGCAACCAGCTTGGTCACGTCGACGTACTGCCGGTGCCAGAGAGGCCGTGTGTCGCCGGAGGCAAAGACGTCGACCGCCTGACAATGCCCGTCGGCGCTACCAGTACAGATACTGATGATGATGTCGAGCGCTGTGCCGGCCGGCAGGGCGCTGCGCATATGCGACTTCGGTGTATACGATCGCCGGAGGAGATAGGCGTCATCCCGCCGAACATCAGCGATGCTGGTAGAGGGAACGCGCGGTAAGCTAGTTCTGGCCGCCGGCGACGCGCGCTGAGACCCACGGCCACACCCGGTCGAGACGAGCGCGAGAGTGGCAAGAGTGGCGATTGAGCGATAGAACATGCCTGTATGGTAGCTTGCCGTGATGGCGCGGACTCTACCGTCGCCTCCCGCTGCTCCGCCCGCGCAGGTGGATCGTGTGTCAGGAGAGGTAAGTTTGTTGTGGCAGCCTGCGCGCCCATCGAGCCTCTGCATACGCTCCCGGTACAATGGCAGCACGAGCGCCACGGTCGCGAACTTGCCGGCGAGCGACTACCATGAAAAGAGAGTACGGGACCATGGCCGCAGATGATCTCATGCTGGATCAGCACCACATCGAAGCTGCTCTCGGCGAGAACGTTCGCATTCAGCCGACCAAGCGGCCGTCCGCTGTTGGATCAGTGGGCTCCCTATTAGGAAGCACTGCGGTGAGCACGGCCTTTCGCTCCTTTGCGGGCACGCTGCACGGTGAGGGCAGCGAACTACCGATTGCGGTCGGTTCGCTGGCGCTGGTCTTCGACTCGGAGTCGAAGGCCGGCGTCACCTTCGATCATGTCGCTCAGGCCGCTCATCTACGCACCCGAATCGGCGAGTGTCTGGTCGCCGTGGAGACCACGACCGGCGCCAATGGTCTGGTGAGCTATTGGGGGTACGTTTCCCTCAGATCGTCGATCCTGGTGCTGACGCTCGATGCCCTGGACCCGCAAGCATTGTCCATGTCGGATTTCCGCACGCTGGTCACGCTCGCCGCCGAGCATCTGGAGGCGGAGGCGGCGTAGCCGAACGCTTTACGTACCGCTTCTTTGACTTAGCCGTTCCATCTCGGTCATCTAGGATCCGAGCGATGAAGAGACGGGCGAAGGCTCGACCAGCGATCAAGCCATTGATAGAAGTATGTAGTGTCGTGGGCGTCATTGGAGTGCTCACTCTCGCTGTTGTAACCATCGGGACGAGTGCGGCACGCAATGGTGGGAACCGAATGGATCCACGCAAGCAGGCAATCATGGATCGGGCACTGATCCCCGGCCCGGGGCCATGGCACCCGAGGCCAGTCCATCCCGCAGTGATGCCGTGCCCGATGCTCACCAGGCCTGCGGACGCCGGGCAGGTGCTCAACCCCAATCAGTACGGGTATCCAGTTGCGGTGCCTCCCCGTGTATTCCATGTGACAACCCTGTGGAGAGACACGCGCAACAACAAACACCTGGTTGTCTACCCCGGCTCCGAGACCGCGGATGCGACGCAGGGCGTGGTCATCATACTGGACTTCAATGGCTGTAATGGAGAAGATCGACCGACCGGGGAATTCCCGATGACGACCAAGATGGGGCCGCTCACGCTCACTGGAGTGGAAGGCGACATCGTGTCCTTCGCCTACCAATCTGGGCGTGGAACGTTCAACTTGGACTCACACCAGTTCGCTATGCCAAAAGGTCGTCTGCTTCCGTCGGCGGGTTCTCTTCCGGTACACTGAACGTGCGCGGCGCAGTGTCGCGGCGTTTTGTGCGCGCCCGTAGCTCAGCTGGATAGAGCGTCTGCTTGCGGAGCAGAAGGCCGGGGGTTCGAATCCCTTCGGGCGTACCACTTGCCTTACGTGTGCCGGTTCACAATCTCGCGGGCCCGAGTTCCTGCGTCGAACGGCAGCAACGGTAAGTTCCCTTCCACGGGCGGCAATCCTACGTCCGTCACCACCGTAACCAGACGTCGGAAGAGAAATGCGTCCTCTTGCCCCTCACTGAGCAGTCGCGCGGTTCGCGCCGGCAGGCTCTCGAGCGCTTGGTAGATGCGCTCCAGACTGCCGTGCGTGTTCGCCAGTTCCGCGGCGGTCTTCATTCCGATCCCACGTACTCCGGGAATGTTGTCCGATGCGTCTCCGGCCAGCGCTTTGAGGGTGGTTATTCCTTCGGGCGCTACGTTGAGTCGGGCCAGCACATCCGCCGCCGTACGCGCATGCACTCCCTTCGTGCCGGGCGCGAGCACCTCTACGCCGGGCCGGACCAACTGTAGCAAGTCGCGGTCGGTGGAAACGATCAGCGCCGTGTCGCTTTGCCCGGCCAGCCGCTTGGCGAGGGTGCCCATGATATCGTCCGCCTCATAGCGGGGAGCGGTGAGCGCCGGGACGCCGGTGAGAGGCAGAATTAGCTGTGCCAGATCTACCTGTCGCAGGAATTCTTCAGCGTGATCGCCGCCCAGCGGCCCTCGTTGGGCCTGGTAGCCGGGGTAGAGATCGCGCCGAAAGGTGGGAACATCGGGCACATCGAACGCGGCCATGGCATGCCCGGCGCCATGGTCACGGGCGAGCTTGATAATTGTGCTCAGCATGCCATAGACCGCATTGATCGGCCGACCGTCCTGCCCGGTGATGCCCATCGGCAGGCTGGTAAACGCTCGATAGAGAAGATTGTGGCCGTCGAGCAACAAAACAATACGTCCCAGCTGGGCATCGGACATGGCAAGGCCTCCGCTCTGTATCGTACTGGGTCGGAGCCCCGGTTAGAATAGAGGAGTCCATCACAAGCGGGAGGCGTCGCATGGAGATTCCGGTGTTTGTGACCACAGCGTGGCTGGGGGATCGACTGGGAGATGCGGCTGTCGCCGTGGTGGACGTGCGCCCGCCCTTCTTTTACGCGCAGGCGCACCTCCCCGCGGCAGTCAGTCTCCCCATCTTTCTATTCTCCGATCCGTCCGGACCTCCCCCCGCCGCATCGTTTCGAGAGCGATTGGGGCAGCTGGGCATCTCGGCGGACACACACGTCGTGGCCTGCGACGACGGCGCCAGCCCGATGGCGGCCCGTCTGTTCTGGGTTCTGCAGGCTATCGGGCATAGCCGTTGCTCCATCCTGGATGGTGGGATCACTCGCTGGATGCATGAAGGACGGGAAACGGAGACTGCTCCGTCGCAGCCGGCCCGGACAGCGTATGGGAGCCGGCCCATCGATCAATCAGTGCGCGTCGATATGGGCGCCATGCGCGAGATAGTCAACCGCGACGACGCGGTGATCCTGGATGTCCGCTCGCCCGCCGAGTATCTGGGAACTCAGGCGACTGCCGCACGCAACGGCCACATTCCGGGCGCGCTGAACGTGGAATGGAGCAATGCGCTGGGCGAGTCCGAGGGGCTACCGGCACTGGAAGACGAAGCGTTCCTCCGCTCGCTCTATCAAGGAGCGGGCGTTACCTTCAACCGGCAGGTCGTGGTGTACTGTCAGTCGGGCGCCCGTGCCAGCCATACCTTTGCGGTGCTCAAGCACTTGGGATATGCCAATGTGGCCGCGTATTCCGCCGGCTGGCAGGAGTGGGGCAACACGCCGCATCTTCCGGTCGAAGAATGAAAGCACTGCTTGCCGCAATCCTCTTGCTCTCGTCGAACGCATCGAGCACGGTGACCATCGTGTCGCAGGGGTCCGCCCGAACTCATGTGGTGGCGTTAACCTTCGATGCCGGCGCGGATCGCGGATATGCGGCACGCATCCTCCAGACCCTGGAACGTAACCACCTCCACGCTACCTTCGGCATGACGGGCCGCTGGGCGCAGGCCAACCCCGATCTGGTGCGACGCATCGCGCGCGACCATGATGCGTTCATCAATCACACCTACGACCATCGGTCGTTTACCGGTCTCTCGTCGCGCCTGGCGCCGTTGAGTCGGGCACAGCGCATCTGGGAGATAGACCAGACCGATCGTCTATTGCGACGCATGACCGGCCACAGTACGAAGCCGTACTTTCGTCCACCCTACGGGGACTACGATCCCGCCACCCTGACCTTGGTTCGCCAACTCGGATATCGGTATATGGTGATGTGGACCGTGGACTCATTGGGCTGGGAACATTTGCCGGCCGCCGCGATTTTGCAGCGCTGCCTGACGCGCCTTCAGCCGGGCGCTATCTACCTGATGCACGTGGGCATCCAGTCGCAGGATGCGCTGAGCCTGCAGCCGCTGATTACGGCCTTGCGCCACCGAGGCTATAATTTTGTCACCGTTCCTCAACTGGTGACGAGCCGCTGACCGGTTAGTTCATGGGCCAGTCGCTGCAGCTCGTCGCGCTGCTGAGTCCGCATACCAATGTCGTGCAGAGCGGTAAGAGCGACGGTCAAATGCTCCCGTAGCGCTTCCTGAGTCCTGGTGTAGCTTTCTGTATCGTCCAGCACACGCTGGACCGGCGTCAGGTCGGTGGTCTCGCGACGGAAAAAGCGGTCGAGGATGTCGTACTGCGCGGGAGTGGCGTGCTCCGCTGCGAGCAGCACCGGCAGGGTCTTTTTGCGGTTGGACAGATCCTTGGCGGCTTCCTTTCCAGTCGTGGTGGTGTCGCCCCATACGCCCTGGATGTCGTCATAGATCTGGAATGCCTTGCCCAGTTCCAGCCCAAAGCGGCCAAACGCTTCCAGCGCGCCATCAACCGCGCCCGCCACTCGCGCCCCGGACCAGAGGCTGAACTCGATCAAGGCCCCAGTTTTCCTGGCAATCATGTCCAGATATTCCTGGGTGTTCACGTCGGTGCGGTGTTCGAAGCTCATGTCCAGGTATTGCCCCTCGGTCAAGAGCAAGGTGGTGCATTGAAAACGCCGCGCCACGTCGAGCCCGATCACTGGGTCGTCGCTGGCATCCACCGATGCTCTACTGGCCAGCGCGAACATGCCGTCCCCCACGTTGATGCCCTGTGCCTCTCCCCACAGCTTCCAGACCGTTGGTCGGTGTCGTCGCGTCTCGTCACGATCCTGTATGTCGTCGTGAATAAGCGAAAAGTTGTGGAGTAACTCGATGGCGGCAGCCACCGTCAGAGCATCAGTGGGATCGGCGCCGGCTCCCTGACAGGCGAGCAGGCAGAGCAGCGGCCGGAATCGCTTACTGGTGGAGGTGGTCAGCGGGCCGCCGCGCTCATCCATAAACTCGAGTTGATAGCGCATCATATCGGCGAAATGCCGCAGGTCGGAGGCGACGCCCAGCCAGCGCTCGAGTTCGGCATCCACCTGTCGTCCCCAGCGACTCTGAATAGCCTGCAAGTACTGTCGGGACACGCTCTACCTCCACAAGTTGCTGGTACCCCCGCATAATAGAGTGTTTCCATAAGGAGGGCTGAGGGGGAGCTATGGTGGCAGCGCAGTGGGGCGGCACGGTTCGGCTTGGTACGCGCGGCAGCGCGCTGGCCCTGCGCCAGGCCGAGATGACCGCGGAGCTACTCCGGCATGGCGACTATAAGGCACAGGTTGAGGTGGTAGTCATCCGGACGGAGGGTGATGCGATTCAGGATCGACCGATCTCGCAGTTCGGCGATAAAGGCGTCTTCGTGAGCGCCATCGAGACTGCACTGCTGGACGGCCGTGTGGATATTGCTGTTCACAGCCTGAAGGATGTTCCCGCCGATCTGGAACACCCAGACCTGATGTTGGCCGGCTATTCCGCTCGCGCCGATCCGCGTGATGTCCTTGTTTCTCGCGGAGGCGAGGACCTGGCCGGCTTGTCCGTCGGGGCGAGGGTTGGCACCAGCAGTCTCCGGCGCCGCGTGCAACTCATGGCGGTCCGGTCCGACACCATTGCCACCGAGATACGTGGGAACGTTGACACGCGTCTGCGCAAGCTGGCAAACGGTGAGTACGACGCCATCCTACTTGCTGCCGCCGGGCTGCACCGTCTTGGCCGGGAGGACTGCATCACGCAGTACTTGCCTATGGAGCTGTTTGCTCCTGATGCAGGGCAGGGCATCATTGCGCTGCAAACCCGGCGCGATAGCTCGGCTAGAGAGTGGGCTGCCGCCATCAGTGATCCTGCCAGTACGGTGGCCGCCCTGTCGGAACGTGCCGCCGTGCGCGCCATGCACGCCGACTGCCGTAGCCCGGTGGGCGTCCATGCCAAGGTGCGGGACGCTGAGGTACATCTGCTGGGTATGGCCGCGCGGGAAGATGGCAGCGGCCTGGTGCGACACGAGTTGCATGGGCCGGTCGCTGTAGCTGAAGAACTTGGCGCGGAGATGGGACGACAACTGCTGCACCGGTTGGGCACCTAAGGCGCATTATGTGAATTGAACAAGGTTGAGTCGGAGCAGGGTGTGGGCAAGCAGCGTGGCGCCGCTTCGGGTGAGCAGCCCAGCGAACGACCTGGCTTGATGGCGGACCAAGCCGAGTTGCT
>JAABUL010002349.1_pt1 | contig 31685 bp, 26 predicted proteins | sample 5559151 | NCBI WGS metagenome assembly JAABUL01 (sample SAMN10711876, study PRJNA513368) | rock metagenome | isolation source: Antarctica rocks | place: Antarctica: Victoria Land, Pudding Butte sud
TGTTGTAGATCAGCCCCGGCATGGCGAAGGGCGTCTCCAACTGCCAGAACTTCTGCCAGGGCGAGAGGCGGAATCCCGCCGACACTTCGGCCAGATCGGACGGCACGGTGCGCAGCGACTGATAGAACGAGAAAGCCATGTTCCAGGCTTGGCTCGTGAAGATGGCGAAGATGGCGGCCAGTTCGGCCCCCAGTACGCTGCCCGGGAACAAGCTCAGGAAGAACGTGACCGTGAAGCTCAGGAAACCCAGGATCGGCACCGACTGCAGCACGTCGAGCAGCGGGATCAACACCATCTCGGCGCGCCGGCTCTTGGCCGCCACCGTCGCGTAGGTCAGCGTGAACACGAGCGAGGCGGCCAGGGCCAGGAACATGCGCAGCGTGGTACGAAGCGCGTAATAGGGAAGATAGGCGTAATCCAGCGTGATGGGCACCGTGTCGGCCGAGGGCAGCGGCACCACCATGCCGCGCGAGCCGTGGGCGACGAGCACGAACAGCCCGAAGATCAGCGACAGCGCGATCACGTCCCATTGGTTCGGCAGCGCGCGCCGGCCGAGCGACGTGAAGGCCACGAACTTTGATGCCATGCGGATGTCCGGCTCGGGGCGGCGCGGGAGGGTGCTCCGGGCTCCCTATCGCATGTTGGATCGCCGTGACAATCGCATGACGCGGCTGGCCGCCCCTGCTTCAGGACGCGGCGGCCGCGCCTGCCTCAGGCGAGCTTGGCCAGCATTTCCTTGACGATGCCGCTCGCCTTGCCGAAATCGATCCGTCCCGCGTGCTTGGCCTTCACGGCCGCGATCACCTTGCCCATGTCCTTCGGGCCGGCCGCGCCTGTCTCGGCGATGGCCTCGGCGATGGCGGCGCGGGTGGCCTCCGGATCCATCTGCCGCGGCAGGAACTCCTGCACGATGGCGAGTTCCTCGCGCTCTCCGTCCGCGAGCTCCCTGCGCCCGGCACCATCGTAGATCGCGATCGAATCCTGGCGCTGCTTCACCATCTTGCGCAGCACCGCCTGTTCGTCCTCCTCGCCGATCTCCTTGCCGGTGCCGCGCGCCTCGATCTCCCGGTCCTTCATGGCGGCCCCGATCAGCCGCAGCGTCGCGAGACGACGCTTGTCGCCTCCCTTCATGGCCTCCTTCATGAGGGTGGGTAGTCGCTCGCGCATGGCGTCCTCCAAGGCTCTATCTCGATGCGACACGCAGGCCGCGATTGACCCCCGCGGGCGCGGCCTTTAGGTGATCGACGATCTTCTAAAAACGTGGGACGGGCCGATGCCGGCCGGCGGACTCCGCCGAGCCGCCGCTACCTGCCCCGACGCGGGTGTAATGCGCCGATGAGCGATGGACAAGGGACCGCGGACGGCCACGCCGCCGACGGTGACGGCTGGGTCGAACTCAAACCGACCGCGCTGCTCGTGCTGGCGGACGGCACCATCCTCGAAGGCACGGGCTTCGGGGCGACAGGGTCCGCGGTCGGCGAGGTGTGCTTCAACACCGCCATGACGGGCTACGAGGAGATCCTCACCGACCCCTCCTATTGCGATCAGATCATCACCTTCACGTTCCCGCACATCGGCAACGTCGGGGTCAACGACGACGATGTGGAGACGCTCGGCGCCGGGGCGTCCGGCGTGCGCGGCGTCGTGCTCCACGCCGCCATCACGGCGCCGTCCAATCACCGCGCCCGGACGCCGCTCGGCCAGTGGCTCCGCTCGCGCGGCATCATCGGCATCGGCGGCATCGATACGCGCGCCCTGACGGCGCTGATCCGCGATCACGGCATGCCCAACGCCGTCATCGCCCACGATCCCGACGGCGTGTTCGACCGGGCCGCGCTCCTGGCCCAGGCGGCCGGCTGGCACGGCATCGAGGGCACCGACCTCGTGCCCGACGTCACCTCGGCGGAACGCTCCGAATGGGACGAGACGGTGTGGAGCCTCGATGGCGGGTTCGGGCGCCAGCGGGCGCCGACTCGCCACGTGGTGGCGATCGACTACGGCATTAAGCGCAACATCCTGAGGCTGCTGGCCGATGCGGGTTGCGCCGTGACGGTCGTGCCGGCCAGTGCCACGGCCGGCGACATCATGGCGCTGAAGCCCGACGGCGTGTTCCTGTCGAACGGCCCCGGCGACCCCGAGGAGACGGCCCGCTACGCCGGCGCGGTGATCCGCGACATCGTCGACCGCAGGGTGCCGACCTTCGGCATCTGCCTCGGCCATCAGCTCCTGGCGCTGTCGCTCGGCGGCAAGACCCTGAAGATGCACCAGGGCCACCACGGCGCCAACCATCCGGTCAAGGACCACACGACCGGCAGGGTCGAGATCGTGTCGATGAACCACGGCTTCGCGGTCGACCCCGCGACCCTGCCGCCCGAGGCCGTCGAGACCCACGTTTCGCTGTTCGACGGGACCAACTGCGGGATCTCGCTCTCGGACCGGCCGGCCTTCTCGGTTCAGTACCACCCCGAGGCTTCGCCCGGCCCGCACGACAGCCACGCGCTGTTCCGCCGCTTCGTCGCGCTGATGGACCAGGAACGCGCCAGAGTGCGCGCAGCCTCCTGATCCTACTGCATCCGTCCCGGCACCAGCACGCCGTTCTCGATGTGGGCCGGGACGTAGCCGCCGTGGGCACGGGGGCCGACGAGGCCGGCCAGGAGCAGCGACGCGACTGCGAGCGCGAGGCCGCTGACCACGAGGATCGCGACAGGTCCGCGGGTCCAGGCCGAGGCCACGAAGGGATACCGGCTCTTCAGAGCCAGGAACAGCACGTAGCCCGCGAAGGGCAGCAGGAACGGCAGCAGCACTTCGACGACGGCGCGCGGCATCAGCCGTAGAGCCTCTCGTAGAGGACGCGCAGCATTCCAGCCGTGGCGCCCCAGATCAGGCGTTCGCCGAACGGCATGGCGTAGAAGCGCCGCAGGCGGCCGGAGAACTCGCGCGACTGCTGCTGATGATTGAGCGGATCCATCAGGAAGCGCAGCGGCACCTCGAAGGCATCGGCGACCTCGTGCGGATTGATGGTGAGGCACAGTGGCGGCGCCACCACGGCCACGACCGGCACCACCATGAAGCCGGTGCCGGTGAGGTAGGGATCGAGGTAGCCCAGCGGCGTCACGCGATCGCGCCGGAGTCCGATCTCCTCCTCGGCCTCGCGCAGCGCCGCCGCGATCGGCGAGGCGTCGCCGGGATCGATCTTGCCGCCCGGAAAGGCAACCTGCCCCGAATGCTGGCGCAGGCTCGCGAGACGCGTGGTGAGCAGCACCGTGGGGTCGGCGCCATGCGCCACGATCGGGACCAGCACGGCCGCGCCGCGGGGCACGCCGGCCCACATCGGGCGACCGTCGAGGCGGTGGTCGCCGCCGTGGGCGGCACCCTCCTCGAACAGATCCGGCGGGAGCGCGAAATCGAGGCGCGCTCGGGCGCGCCGCGCGAACTCGGCCGCCGACAACGGGTCGGCCGCGATATCGGCCCCCGGTCCGGTCGCGACCTCAGCCAAGCGCCGCACCCGTGTCGAGGCGGTCGAGCGTCGACGCCGCGGCCATGGGGAAGAACGTGCCGCCCGAGGCGATGCCGAACATCGCGACGCCGTCGAGATCGCGGGTCTCGCCTGCCGCCACGAGGTCGTAGAAGACCGGCCGGTTCACGAGCGCCCAGAGGTCGCCTCTGACCAGCACATAGGGTTTCAGCGCATCCGACGCTCCCGGTGCGAAGCGCAGGGGATGGTCGGTTCCGACCGTCACCCAATCGTCGACGTTGGTGCGAAACCGCACGACCCCGTCGGGTTCCCGCGTCATCTCGACGGCAAGGAACGGCGCGTCCTCGACCGTGATGCCGACCTTCTCGACCGGCGTCACCAGGACGTAGCCGTCATCGTCCTTGCGCAGCACGGAAGCAAAGAGCCGGACCAGGGCGGGCCGGCCGATCGGCGAGCCCCCGTAGAACCAGGTTCCATCGCGGGCGACGCGCATGTCGATATCGCCGCAGAAGGGCGGGTTCCAGAGATGGACAGGCGGAGGCCCTTTGCGCGGCCCGGCATCGGCGATCCGCGTGGCGATCGCGCTCAGTCCCGCGCCGGCGACCGAGCCCTCGTCTTGCACGCTACTTGCTTTCGCCATCTTCGCACGCCATTCGGGACCGGCCGCGAGGCCGCCGGCCGTGCGGCGCGATCCGAGACCACCCCTCTCAACTATGCGACAGGGGCGCATATCGACAAGGGGCGGTTCCGTCGTAATCTGGGGTCGGCGGCCCCAAGGTGCCGACCGCCCGGCCGGACTCGCCCAGGGCTACCAGGAGGCACCACCATGCCGGCTTCGGACCACAGCGTTCTCTCGATCGAGGACGGCGCGGCGCGTTCCGCCGAAACGGCGCTCGTCAACATCGCAGCCGCCCGAACCGCCATCGGGGCGGTGATCTTCGGCCAGGAGACGGTGGTCGAAGAAGTGCTCGTGTCGGTCCTGTCGGGCGGCCACGGCCTGCTGGTCGGGCTGCCGGGTCTCGCCAAGACCAAGCTGGTCGACACGCTGGGGGTGGTGCTGGGGCTCGATGCCCGGCGTGTGCAATTCACGCCCGACCTCATGCCGGCCGACATCCTGGGCTCCGAAGTGCTGGAGGAGACCGCCGAAGGGCGCCGCGCCTTCCGCTTCGTCAAGGGGCCGATCTTCGCCCAATTGCTGATGGCCGACGAGATCAACCGCGCCAGCCCCCGCACCCAGTCGGCGCTGTTGCAGGCCATGCAGGAACTCCACGTCACCGTGGCGGGCGAACGCTACGATCTGCCGCGCCCGTTCCACGTGCTGGCGACCCAGAACCCGATCGAGCAGGAGGGCACATACCCACTGCCGGAAGCCCAGCTCGATCGCTTCCTGATGCAGATCGACGTGCTCTACCCCGACCGGGCTTCCGAGAAGCGCGTGCTGATCGAGACCACGGGAGACCACGACGCGGTGGCGAAGCCCGCCATGACGGCCGAGGATCTCATGGCGGTCCAGCGGCTGGTCCGGCGGCTGCCGGTCGGCGACAGCGTCGTCGAGGCGATCCTCGACCTCGTGCGCGCGGCACGCCCCGGCGAAAACGACTCGCCGCTGTCGCGGCTCATCGCCTGGGGTCCGGGACCGCGCGCCGCCCAGGCCCTGATGCTCGCCTCCCGCGCCCGCGCTCTCGTCGACGGCCGACTGTCGCCTTCGATCGACGACGTCGCGGCACTGGCGCTGCCGGTCTTGAAGCACCGCATGGCGCTCAATTTCGCGGCCCGGGCCGATGGGGAGACCGTGCCGGGCATCGTGAAACGGCTCGTCGAGAGGCTCGGCTGAGGCCATGGCCCAGGCCCGCCTCGTTTCCGAGGAAGAGCGCGCACCCTCGCTTCGGCATGGCCGCGCCGCGCTCGGCCTGGCGCGGCGGCTGCCCGACCTCGCGGTGTCGGCCCGGGAAGTGGCGTCGAGCGTGATGCACGGCATGCACGGCCGGCGCCGCTCCGGCATGGGCGAGGCCTTCTGGCAGTTCCGGCCATTCACGCCGGGCGAGTCCGCCTCCCGCATCGATTGGCGGCGCTCGGCGCGCGACGACCGCACCTACATCCGCGAGCGCGAGTGGGAGGCGGCCCAGACGGTCTGGCTGTGGATCGACCGCTCGCCCTCCATGGCCTTCGTGTCGGACCTTGCCCAGCAATCGAAGCTCGACCGCGCTCTCGTGCTGGGTCTCGCCACGGCCGATCTGCTGGTGCGGGGCGGCGAGCGCGTCGCGCTGACGGGCCTTACCCGGCCGCTCGCGTCCCGCAACATCGTCGACCGCTTTGCCCAGGTTCTGGCGGGTCCCGAGGCCGCCCGGACATCAGCCGCCGAACTGCCCGATCCGACTCCCTTGCCGGCCCGGTCGCGCGCGCTGCTGATCGGCGACTTCCTGTCCGATGCCGGAGACGTCGCGGCCCGCATCGCGGCGCTGGGGTCGTCGGGCGCCCGCGGCCATCTCATCGCGATCACCGATCCGGTCGAGGAGAGCTTCCCGTTCACGGGCCACGTCGAATTCGCCGACGTCGACAGTGCAGCCAAGTTGCGGCTCGGGGAGGCCGGTGCGTTGCGCGGCATCTACCTTGGCAAGCTCGCGGCGCATCGCGACCAGATCGCCGCTGCCTGCCGCCGCCAGGGTTGGACCTTCGCGCTGCACCGCACCGACCGACCCGCGACGGAGGCGCTCCTCCGCCTCGCGACTCTTCTGTCCGACGGCGGCCAGTCGTCCGGCGCCGCGCAGCCGGGATGAGCTGAACCATGCTGGGTTTGCCGTTGATCTTCACGGTTCCGGCCATCCTGGGCGCGCTCATCGTCCTGCCGGCGCTTTACTTTCTGCTGAGGGTCACGCCGCCACGGCCCCGTCAGTTGCCGTTCCCGCCGCTGCGGCTCATCCTCGACCAGGAGCCCAGGGACGAGACGCCGGCCCGCACCCCGCCCTGGCTGCTGATCCTGCGCCTCGCGATCGCGGCCCTGATTATCCTGGCCATGGCGGGGCCGATCTGGAACCCACGCTCGGCGCCCCTCGAGGGCCATGGTCCCCTGGCATTGCTGCTCGACGACGGTTTCGCGGCAGCACCCGATTGGGACACCCGCGTCGCTGCGGCAGCCGACCGCCTGGCGGAAGCCGGGCGGGCCGGGCGCCCCGTGGCCCTGGCGGGTCTGTCGGACGCGTCGCGCGCGCTCGAGCCGGTCACGGCCCCGCAGGCGCAGGATCGGCTGCGTGCCATGAAGCCCCTGCCCGTCCTGCCGGATCGTGCGGCGGCGCTGCCGTCGATCGCGGGTTTCATGGTAGCCCATCCGGACGCCGATCTCGTCTGGATCGCCGACGGTCTCGAGAACGGCGGCGCCCGCGCTTTCGCCGAGGGCCTGGGCAAGCTCGGTCTCGCGCACCCGCCCACCGTGCTCAGCCCCGGCACGACGCCGCTGGCCCTCGCGGGTGCCGACAACAAACCGGAGGCCCTCTCGGTCACGGTGCTGCGGGCCGACCGCCGCGCGGCGTCCGGCGGCGTCCTGCGCGCCTTCGACCTCAAGGGTTTGGCGCTCGGCGACGCTGCCTTCTCGTTCGACGGAAGTCTCGGCACCGAGACCAGGACCCAGGCAGCCTTCGCGCTGCCGGTGGAACTGCGCAACGACATCGCCCGGGTGGCCGTGGCGGGAGAGGCTTCGGCCGGCGCCGTCACGCTGCTCGACGGACGCTGGAAACGCCGGCGCATCGACGTCGTCAGCGGGGTCAGCGCCGATACGGAGCAGCCGCTGCTGAGCCCGAGCTACTTCATCGCCAAGGCGCTGGCGCCCTTCGCCGACGTGCGGGCCATCCCGGCCGGCTTGCCCGACCCCATCGTGGCGGCGCTCGACGACCATCCGTCGGTGTTGGTCCTGGCCGACCTCGGACAGGTGACGGGGGCGGCGCATGACGGTCTGGCTCGCTTCGTCGACCGCGGCGGCGTACTGCTGCGCTTCGCCGGATCGCACCTCGCCGCGGCACCGACCGGCGGGACGTCGGCCGACGATCTCGAGCCGGTGAACCTCCGCCGCGGCGGCCGAACCTTCGTGGGAGCCCTGTCGTGGGACAAGCCCAAGGCGCTGGCGCCCTTCGACCGCACGAGCCCCTTCTTCGGCCTCGCCGACAGCCGCGACGTCAGCGTGTCTCGCCAGGTTCTGGCCGAGCCCGACGCCGGCCTGCCCGGCAGGACCTGGGCGCAGCTCGACGATGGCACGCCGCTCGTGACGGCCGACAAGCGCGGCAAGGGCACGATCGTGCTGTTCCACGTCACGGCCGACACGACCTGGTCGAACCTGCCCTTGTCGGGCCTTTTCGTCGACATGCTGCGACGGATCGTGGCCTTGAGCGGAACAGGTGCAAGCGGCATCCCGGACGGGTCCGAGGCGGCGGGCACAGCGGCAGCCGAGCCGGCCCGGTCGGCGGCGGGCGCGCTGCCGCCGACCCGCATCCTCGACGGCTTCGGGGATCTCGGTGCGCCACCGTCCACGGCCAAACCTGTCGCGGTCGATTTTGCGGGTCCCGCCACGATCGATCATCCGCCGGGGTTCTATGGCGCGGCGGATGCGCTGCTGGCCGTCAACGCGTTGGCGCCCGACGCCGTGCTGGCGCCGGCCGATCTGTCCGACCTCAGTCTCGTTCGGCAGCCCTTGAAGGCGTCCGAACCCCTGGACCTTCGAGCCGCCCTGCTCGGCCTCGCCGTGCTGGGCTTCGTTGCCGACGCGCTGGCGACGCTGCTGCTCGGAGGCGGGTTCCGTCCGCTACGGGGTCGGCGCGCCGCGACCTCCGCGGCGCTGATGGCGGCCATGCTGCTGTCGCCCTTGGCACCCGCTCTGCCGGGCGGCACGGGTCTGTCGGCGCGGGCGGCCGAAACCGTCCCCGCGGCCGCAGCCCCCTCGGCCGATCGCGTGTCGAAGCGCGACATGGACGCGGCGCTGCGGACGCGGCTCGCCTATGTGCTGACAGGCAACGCCACGGTGGACGATGCCAGTCGGGAGGGCCTGAAAAGCCTGTCGCGCGCCCTCGCCAACCGCACCTCGCTCGATCCCGGGGAGCCCATGGCGATCGATCCCGCGCGCGACGAGATGGCGTTCTACCCGCTGCTCTACTGGCCGGTGGTCGCGGCGGCGCCCCAGCCATCGTCGGCCGCGGTCGGTCGCGTATCGGCCTTCATGAAGAACGGCGGCACGGTGCTGTTCGACACGCGCGACGCCCTCACGGCGAGGCCGGATTCGCCGCCGACCGGCGAGGCGCGCTGGCTGAGCCTCTTCCTGGCCGGGGTTGACGTCCCGGAACTGGAGCCGGTGCCGCGCGACCACGTGATCACCAAGACCTTCTACCTGCTCGACAGTTTCGTCGGGCGCTACACCACGGGGCAGACCTGGGTCGAGGCCCTGCCGCCGGCACCTCCCGACGGGGTCGCCAGGCCGGCACGCTCCGGCGACAGCGTGTCTCCCATCGTGATCACGGGCAACGACCTCGCGGCCGGCTGGGCCAGCGACAGTGACGGCGATCCGCTCTACCCCTTGGTGCCGGGCGGCGCGCGCCAGCGCGAACTGGCCATCCGCGGCGGCATCAATCTCGTCATCTACACGCTGACCGGCAATTACAAAGCCGACCAGGTCCATGTGCGCGACCTCCTCGAACGGCTCGCGCATTGATGCGCGCCCGCGACAGCCGTGGTGCGCGTTTCCTCCCCCGTGAACGGGGGAGGGGAACCGCGCGCAGCGCGGTGGAGGGGGCAGAAGGCCACCGCGGTCCGCGAGTTGCGGGCCCGCGGCCGCGGCCGCCGTCGTACCCGGTCCGCCCCCTCCACCGCCTTTCAGGCGGTCCCCCTCCCCCGCTTCGCGGGGGAGGATAAGTGCACGCCGCTCCTGAGATGATCTCCGCATGACGCGTTTCGCCCTGTCGTTCACGCCGCTGGTGCCGGTGGCCCTGCTTTGGGCACTGGCCGCCATGGCCGCGGTCGTGCTGGTGCTCGGCTTTCTCGGCCGGCGTCGCGGCACGACCCTGCGGGCGCTCTCCTTCGCGCTGCTGATCCTGGCCCTCGCCGATCCCAACCTCGTGCGTGAGGACCGCAAGGGCGAGAAGGACGTCGTTGCGGTGGTTCTGGACCAGAGCGGCAGCCAGTCGATCGGGGATCGAACGGCCCAGACGGCGCGAGCCCGGGCCGTGATCGAGAAAGACCTCGCCGCCCTCGGCAACGTCGAGCCGCGCTTCATCGACAGCGGCCGCTCGGACGCCGAGAACGACGGGACGCGGCTCTTCGCGGCCTTGAGCGCCGGCCTGGCCGACGTGCCGCCCGACCATGTCGCGGGCGCCATCATGGTGACGGACGGCGTCGTCCACGACATCCCGGCCGGCGCCGAAGCGCTCGGCTTCAAGGCGCCGCTGCAGGTCCTGGTCACCGGTCAGGCAGGCGAGCGCGACCGCCGCGTCGAGCTGATCGAGGCACCGCGCTTCGGCATCGTGGGCAAGGATCAGACGATCAGCCTGCGTGTGCTCGACACCGACGACCAGGGCGAGCCCGTGGCCGTGACGGTGCGGCGCGATGGGCTGGACGTCGCGAGCCGGCAGGCCCGGGTGGGGCAGCGGATCGACATCCCGGTTCGGGTCGACCATGCCGGCCCCAACGTGGTCGAGGTCGACGTGCCCACGATCCCGGGCGAACTGACCGCCCTCAACAACAAGGCCGTCGTCACGATCGATGGCGTGCGCGACAAGTTGAAGGTGCTGCTGGTGTCGGGCGAGCCGCACGCGGGCGAGCGCATGTGGCGCAACATCCTGACCTCCGACGCCAACGTGGACCTCGTCCATTTCACCATCCTGCGCCCGCCCGAGAAGCAGGACGGCACTCCGATCAACGAACTGGCCCTCATCGCCTTCCCGACCAGCGAATTGTTCGGCTCCAAGATCGGCGATTTCGATCTGATCATCTTTGACCGATATTCCAACCAGTCGATCCTGCCCTACGCCTATTTCGAGAACATCGCCCGCTACGTCCGCAACGGGGGCGCGCTGCTGATGGCAGTGGGTCCGGACTATTCGGGGCCGGACGGGCTGTTCTATTCACCACTGGGCGCCATCTCGCCGGTGCGACCCGACGGTCGCATCATCGAATCCCCGTTCCGAGCGAAGGTCACGCCCGACGGTGAGAAGCACCCCGTCACGCGCGGCCTCGCGGGCGCGGAGCGGAACCCTCCGGCCTGGAGCTTGTGGTTCCGCCAAGTCGACGGCGAGACCCTGAAGGGCATGGCCGTGATGTCGGGCGCGGAAGACCGGCCGCTCGTCGTGCTGTCGCGCGAGAACAAGGGCCGCGTGGCCTTGATGCTGTCGGACCAGATCTGGCTCTGGGCACGCGGCTACGAGGATGGCGGCCCCTATCTCGACCTGACGCGGCGGCTCGCCCATTGGCTGATGAAGGAGCCCGATCTCGAAGAGGAGGCACTGCGCGCCACCGCACGCGGCCGGGACATCGCGATCGAGCGGCAGAGCGTCAAGGGCGTGACCGCTCCGGTCACCGTGTCGGCGCCGTCGGGCCAGACCACCGCGGTGACGCTGGTGGCGGCCGATCCGGGTCTCTCGCGCGCCACCCTCAAGGCGGACGAACTCGGACTGTACCGCCTGAGCGACGGTACCAACGCGGTGCTGCTCAACGTCGGACCCGAGAACCCCCGGGAGTTCCAGGAGGTGGTGTCGACTCCCGACAAGCTGGGCCCGGTTGCCGAAGCGACCGGCGGCAGCGCTCGCCGCATCGGCACGGGTGCCGGAGATGCCGTCGCCATGCCGCGGATCGTGGCGATGCACGAGGCGCCGAGCTATAGCGGGGCCGACTACATCGGGATCAAGCGCACCGAGAGCAGCACGGTGGCGGGGATCGGCCTGCTGCCGTTGGCGGTGGGCCTGATCGGCCTCTTGGCCCTCCTCGGCTCGACCGTGCTGGCCTGGATCGCCGAGGGACGCGGGTTCCGGCGCGGGAAGCCTTGAGGCAGCGCGAAGACCCGATTGCGACCGTCCTCCAAGGTTCCGTTGCGCTCAAGACATCTCGTGGCTCGACAGCAGCCTCTCGATTTCCGGGATCGGATGGTGGGTGTAATTCTTGGGAATTTCGGCCACGACCCGCCGGTTCGCCTCTGCCGACAGGTCCTTCCTGATCTCGGCCAGACACTTCGGCGGTGCGACGATGACGATCTCCTTGAAGGCGTTCTCGCCGGCCGCCCGGTTGATGTCCTTGGCGATGGTCGCCACGAAACGGTCCTCTTCGAGCTGGTGCCAGTCCGTTTCGCCCATGGACCCGTGCCCAATACCGGACGGTGAGAAACCGCGGCCGGGAGCGTCGCTGCCCTGGAGATGCGTTGCGGGGTTCTCCTGCTGCCGGACCTCGCGGCGCCGCAGGTTGAGGATCTCCGCGTCCCCCTCGTTCTGCAGCAGCAGCGCCTTCTTCCCGTCCCCGACCAGAACCCAGGCACCGTAGTGGATCTTGAGCGTCGCCATCGGTCGTTGCTCCCGGTCGGTGTCGGCTGGATCGCCCCTCACCGCGTCGCGGCGTTCGCCCGGGGATCCGCCATCACAGGTAGGGCGGTAACGACGAAGCCGATGGATTGTTCACGATCTGGCCGGCACTGATGTCCGCAATGGCAGTTCGACGCGCCCGCGACCCGGGCCGTGGCTGACCCTGCCCTACCAGTCAGGCCCTGCCGGCTGGCCGTCCAGCACCTCGGCGAGGCGCGCGAGCGTCGCGGCCGTCGTGCCGTCCGGCAAGCTCTCACGGCCGAAGAAGCCGGAACCCACGATTTCCCAATCGGGCCGGCGTGGCGACAGCACCCGGAAGTCCCGCACGACATAGACCGCGACGTGATCGCGCCGGGACGCCCGGCGATTGAAGTAGAGACCGTGCAGCCGTGGCGTGCCCGCGACCGCGATGGCGCATTCCTCGCGGACCTCCCGCAGCAGGCAGTCGCCGACGCTCTCGCCGGGCTCGACCGCCCCGCCGGGAAGATGCCATCCCGCGACATAGGAGTGGCGTACGAGAAACACGCGCGGCTCTCCGCTTCTCTGATCCAGGATCACAGCCCTGACCCCCATGGTCAGGGGTCGCGTGAACCGCGCCGCGCCGTGGATCACTCGTGGCACGAGGCGCTGAAGCCCGGCCGGCAGACGCAAACCCCATCTCATGCGTTCGCTCCGCGGGCCTCGACGGCCCGATGGTGACCCATCGCGGCACCTGGCCGCCAATCGCGGCACGGGCCGCCAGTACAGTGCCGGTCGCGACCTTGACGGCGGAGGTCGGCCCGGTGGAAGGAACGGCTCGTGAGCTATCTTCTCGCCCATCTTTCCGACGCCCACATCGGGCCCCTGCCCCGGCCACGCAGCCGCGAACTCATGGGCAAGCGCCTGACCGGCTTCGTCAACTGGCGCCGTCGCGGCCGTCTCCACAACATGTCGGTCCTGGCCCGCATCGTGGCCGACATGCGCGGCCAAGCGCCCGACCACATCGCCATGACGGGCGACATCCTGAACATCGGCCTGCCGGCCGAGTTCCCGTTCGCCCGTGCCTGGCTCGAGACGCTCGGCACGACCGAGGACGTGTCCTTCGTGCCCGGCAACCACGACGCCTATGTCCGTTCGTCCCTGCCGCACCTGGCCGAGACCTTCGCGCCCTGGGTGACGGAGTTGGGCGTCGAGGATGGATTGCCCTTCGCATTCCCCTACCTTCGTCGGCGCGGCCCCCTGGCGCTGATCGGGCTGAGCTCCGCCATCCCCACGGCGCCGCTCCTGGCGTCTGGAGCCCTGGGGTCCGAGCAATGCGCAGCGCTCGAAGTGCTGCTCGGTGAGGCGCGGGACCAGGAGCTCGTGCGGGTGATCATGATCCACCACCCGCCCCACAGGAGCGGTGCCAAGGGCGGACGAGGCCTGCGCGACGCCAAGCAGTTCGAGGCCGTAGTGGCCGAGCACGGCGCCGAACTGGTGATCCACGGCCACAACCATCGGGCCTCGGTGTCGCATCTGCCGGGACCGGCCGGTCCGGTGCCGGTGGTGGGCGTACCGTCCTGTTCGGCGGTTCCGGGCAGCCACGGCCACCTCGCGGCCTACCAGATCTATCGATTCGAGCAGGGCGGCACAGGTTGGTCGATCACGGCCGAGCGACGCGGCCTCGCCCCGGGGACCGACGACATCCGCAGCCTCGGCGCACTCGGGTTTTGAAGTCGCCTCTGGGCCGAGAACGCGGCCGACAGGCCGCGCGATGGCTCGTCGCACTGACGCTGACATGGGCCGCGCTTGACCATGCCGCCGCCTATACCGTAGCGCCACGAGCGAACACGATGACGCGGAATGAAGGCGGACATGGCGGAATTCCAGCAGCTTGGCACCTCCGACAGGGCGGTGCGCGGCCGCACGGCAGCCCCACCCGCGACCCGGCTCGGCCGCATCGTCCTGGCGAGCCTCGTCGGCACGACGATCGAGTTCTACGATTTCTACATCTACGGAACCGCCGCGGCCCTGGTGATCGGGCAGACGTTCTTCCCCCAGTCCGCTCCCGGAGCCCAGGCGCTCAACGCCTTCCTGACCTTCGGCATCGCCTTCGTGGCGCGGCCGGTCGGCTCGGTCCTGTTCGGCCACTTCGGGGACCGGATCGGCCGAAAGTCGACGCTCGTGGCTTCCATGCTGGTGATGGGCCTGTCCACCACGTTGATCGGCCTCCTGCCCGGTTATGCGACGGCCGGCGCCGTCGCGCCCTGGCTGCTCTGTGCGCTGCGCTTCGGCCAGGGCATCGGGCTCGGCGGTGAATGGGGCGGGGCGGCCCTCCTGGCGACCGAGAACGCGCCGGCTGGCCGGCGGGCCTGGTTCGGCATGTTTCCGCAACTCGGGCCGTCGCTCGGCTTTCTCATGGCCAACGGCCTGTTCCTCATCCTGCTGCTCGGCCTCGGTGAGCCGACCTTCGCGGCCTGGGCCTGGCGCATCCCGTTCCTGGTCAGCGCCGCGCTGGTGGCGATCGGCCTCTATCTCCGGGTCTCGATCGCCGAGACTCCGGCCTTCCTCGAAGCCATGCGCCGGAACGAGCGTGTGAAGGTCCCGCTCGCCGAACTCTTCCAGCACCACGGGGTATCACTGATCCAGGGCTCGCTGTCGATCGTGGTCTGCTACGCGCTGTTCTACGTCTCCACTGTCTTCGCGCTCGGCTATGCCGTCGGCACGCGCCATATCGCGCGCTCGGATGTCCTGGAAATGCTCTGCGTCGCGGTCGTCTTCATGGCGCTTGCGACGCCGATCTCGGCCCGCCTCGCCGACCACTTCGGCCGCCGGCCGGTGCTGCTGGCCGCGAGCGCACTTGCGGCCCTGTCGGGCTTCCTCATGCCGCCGATGCTGGGCCGGGGCGGTGCCGGCGAGGTTCTGGCCTTCCTCTGCATCGAACTCGGCCTGATGGGGCTCACCTTCGCGCCGCTCGGAGCGCTGTTGCCGGAACTCTTCCCTACGCGCGTGCGCTACACGGGCGCCTCCTCGGCCTACAACCTCGGCGGCATCGTCGGGGCTTCGCTGGCACCCTTCCTGGCGCAGCTGCTTCTCGAACGCGGCGGCCTCGCCTGGGTGGGATATTACGTGACCGCCGCCGCGGCCATCAGTTTCCTGGCCGTCCTCGGCATGAGGGAGACCGGCCCGACAGGAGGCCCGACGCCTTGAGGGTGTCGAGCACCGACTCACACAGCCGGAGGCCCTTGGTCAACGCCGCTCTCCAAGCCCGCAGGGAGCTCATCGACCCCATAGCAGGAAAGCGGAGGCTGATCTCACGGGATTGCTCGGCACGTCGTCACGGTGCTTCGCCGTTCGCGGCGCGGCCCATGCTCGACGATCAGGCGACGTTGTTGGCGCTGTCGCCGCCCGTCACGTCGTAGGCAGCACCCGAGACCATCCTGGCCTCGTCCGAGGCCAGGAAGACGACCACGGGTGCGACATCCTCGGGCGCGATCCAAGGCACGCCGAGCGGTGTCTTGGCGAGCAGCTTAGCCTCGGCGTCCGCCTCAAGGGCCTGGGTCGGCTTGCCGCTGTCGAGATCGTCGACCGCCTGGGCATAGCGCTGGCGGTGCCGTGTGAGCGGCGTGTCGATGAGCCCCGGCACCACGGCATTGACCGTGATCCCATGCTCGCCGAGTTCGAGTGCGGCCGACTTCATCAGGCCCAGGATGCCCCATTTGGAGGCCGAGTAGCTGCTGCCGTATTTGGTGCCGTGCCGACCCTGCGTCGACGACGTCAGGATGATCCGTCCCCCGCCGCGCTCGACGATGTAAGGCGCCACAGCACGGAGGGCATTGGCGGTGCCGTTGAGATTGACGTCGATCTGGTCATGCCAGTCCGCGTCCTCCATGTCGAGCAGCGGCTTGAAAGCCTGGATCCCCGCATTGGCAAATAGGATGTCGACGCCACCGAACCGCGATACGGCCCGCGCCGCCGCCGCGCGAAGTGCCCCGATGTCGCGCTGGTCGAGAGTTTCGGCGAGCCAGCCCCCGCCTGCGGCCTCGACGAGCCGTCCGGTTTCCGCGAGTTCGTCGGCCGTCGCAGGTTCGACCTCGATGGTCGGGGTCACCGACCCTCCGATGTCGATGCCCACCACGGCGGCACCTTCCCGCGCGAAAGCCAACGCCACAGCCCGGCCGATGCCGCGCGCCGCGCCCGTGATGATCGCCACCTTGCCTGCCAGGCGGCCCCGATCCTGCATCGTCATGTCGGCTCCTGCGAGCGGGTATGCTCAACCCGTTCAATGAATGCCGACCCCGCCGGGTTGCGGTCGTCCGTCGCGCCTCAGCGCGTCACGCCCGGGATGTGCGTGGTCGTGATGTCGTAACCCTCGTGGGCCGCGATGACCGGCAGGAGTCGCTCCAGCGCGTGCAGCATCGTGCCGTCGATCGGCACCGGTTCTTTCGGGTAGTCGTCCCAGCCGAGCTCCAGGTCGAAGAGCGGCTTCAACGCCGCCGGCCGCGCCCAGAACATCGTTCCGATCGGAAAGTCGATCGACCGGGGTATCGTCATGGTCGGGGCCATGCGGGCCGCGAGCTCGCGGGCGATGTCGCGGTCCTTGCTCCAGCCCGTGAGATTGGGGTCCTCGGGAAACACCAGGCCCAATCGCTCGGAAGCCGCGAACCGGTCGAGGATCAGGTCCACCATGGGAAACATGTCGCCGACGAGGTGCTGGAGCAGGAACTCGTACCATCGCACGCCGAGGTCGGTGCCGAGCCCCACCGTGGTCAGAGCCAGGCTGCGCTTGCCGTGGACGTGACCGAAGACGTCGTAGCCTTGCAGGGCCTCGGCGAAGACGGACAGCATGGGGCCGACATCGCGTCCGCGGTTCGGGCAGGTTTCGACCACCACGGCACCACCCCGATGGCCGGCGAAGATCTCTCGCAGGTCGGCGGCTTTCGCATCCGACGTGGTGGAAATGAAAAGATCGAGCTTGGCCTGATTGACCGCGAGCCTACCGAGCAGGCCCTCTGCCAGTTCCGGGTAGTGAAGGTGGATGTGAAGCGCCGTCCTGAGCCCCGGACCCTGCCGGGGCGCCTCTCTCTCGGCCGTCGGGACCAGGACGGGATGGCTCCAGGGTCCGCCCGGCTTGCCCGCGCTGATCCAGTGGGCAAGCGGGTTCGGATAGGGAACCGCGTCGAGATCCGGATGGTGGTCCGCATAGGTCTGCGGGACGAAGCCGAGCGCCGGCCGCCGACAATATTGGTCGGCCTCCTGGCCCGATGCCGCCTTGCGCACATGAAGCCGCACCGCCTCCTCGCGCGTGAACCGCTCGTGAGGGTTCAACCAGAGCTCGGACGAGAACGTGCCGTCGCCGAGCAGCAAGTCGATGTCGCGCCGCTCCTGTGCGGTTATGGCTTTGGCGTCCTGGATCACGGGCTGCAGGCGCTCGAGGTAGCGCTCCATCGTGAAGTCCCGGTGGCCCCTGTCCAAGAGCGCAGCCCCGAAGGCCTCGCGGCGTCCCGCATCACCGATCAGGTCGACGATTGTCGAGGCCGCGGCGTCGACGTCGAGATAGGGGACGGAAAGCGCGCGGGTCCGTTCGTCTTCGGCCAAGTAATCGGCGAAGCCGTTGGCCTCGGCGAAGCAGATCACGGGCACGCCGGCCAGGGCCGCGTCCATGGCGACGTTGGGGAACGGGTCGAGGCGCGACGACACCAAGACGACGGCGGCCGCCGCGTAGGCGCCGGCGAGATCGTCGACGGCGTCCAGGAATACGAGGCCCTCGCCGAGACCCGAGCGTTTCACCTGGTCCCCGAGCCATTCCATGAAGGCTCCTTCGGGATGCGGCTTGGGCACATGCCCGATCCACACGAACCGGACCCGACCGGCACCGAGCTTCTTGGCCACGGCCTGGGCGCAGGAGACGAACAGGTCCGTGCCCTTGCGCATCGACACCGTGCCGAGCCCCAGGACGACAGGTCGCCCGTCCTTGCCGCGGACGGCCTCCTCGACCGACCCATCTCCCGGTCCGGTTCGCCGCGAGGCTCTGCCGGAATCGACCGGAACCTCGGATGCGCCCTGGTGAAAGACGCGTTGATTGCGAGTCGTGACGCCGGGCCAGAGGTCGAGCGCAGATTGCTGCTGCGGCGGCACGTCGAACACCACCTGGGTGGAGAGCATCAAACCGGCCGTCATCCGGCTCGGGGGCTCAAGGCTCGCGGCATATTCGTGCACCAGCGTGACCGTGGGGACGTTGGCGGCCGCGAGGCCGACGAGAAGCGGCTCACATTCGATGCTGTTGGCGATCGCGAAATCGAAGCGGAACCGTTCTGCCAGGAGCCGTCCCACACGGGCCATGTAGAACCAGGGCAGGTGACCGGATGCGAAGGGACCCACCAGAACGCTCGCTTCTTCGACGAAGCGGTCGAGGAGGTCGCCTTCAGGGTGCAGGATGGCGATCACCAGGTTGTGGTCCCGGTTGAGGTGGCGTGCGAGATTCCAGCCGAGAATCGGGGCTCCCGTGCGGCTCGCCTCATGGCAGACCAACAGCACGGTCTTCCGGTCCGGGTCGAAGGCTTTTCCACCCTGCCGCAGGTGCGCCTCGCCCTCGAACCTGGCCACCCGGCCTTCGGCTCGTCCGTAACGGGCGTAGTGGATCAGGAGACCGATATCGGTGCCGGCCACCTCCCGATGCAGATCGGCGTAGACATCCGGATCGAAGATCGCGTTGGGCGCCAAACCGCGCCGTTCGCCGACCGTGACATAGTGTTCGGCCGCCGCGAGGTCGTCGACAGCACCCAGTCCTGCGCGATCGCGATAGCTTTCCGCGTCGAACAACCCGGTATCGAGCACCCAATGCGCCTTGGGCGAGGGTGCCGGATGGGCGCCGGCCTTGTGTCGTGGACCCCTTCCGTGAGTTCCATGCGAGAGGCGCCCCGCCGGATCGCCGCGTTCGCTCCCGGGTCGCCCGCCCCGGCGTAATGTGTCCATCACCCCCCGCACGGGGCGGGTCATGCGCCACGACGTCGAGCCCAGAAGAGCCGCCATCTGCTGGGCGAGTTCCCGGTTCTGCGCTTCGAGCGCATCGACGCGCGCGGCCAATCGCTGTGCGACCCAGGCGTCGGCGTCGCTCCCGGCCGGACTTCTCCGGTCGCCTTCCTTGTCCTCAGGCATCGGCCCGTCGCGTCCCTTTGGTGATGTCGGTCAGGCCCGTCTGGCTGGCCCGCGGCGTTCCGTGCGGGAGCGTCAAGCGCCCAGAATCGTCAAGACTCGTTCGTGCAGGTGAGGGTCGCCGGCCGCCACGATGGAGCCGCCGCCCGCGGCATCGTCCCCCGTCCAGGTCGTGACGTTTCCGCCCGCCCCCTTGATGATCGGGATCAGAGCCGCGATGTCGTAGGGCTGCAGCCCAGTCTCGATCACGAGATCGACATGGCCCGCCGCCAGCATGCAGTAGGCATAGCAATCGCCGCCGAACCGGGTCAGTCGCGCCCCCCCCGCGACCCGATCGAAGCGCGCACGCTCCGATTCCCCCATCAGCAGTGGGCTCGTGGTCATCACCGTGGCCTCATCGAGGCTGCTGCAACTGCGCGCCCGCAGGTGGTGCACGATCTGGGTTCCGTGCGCGTTGAGACCGGACCAGGTGGCGCGGGCGTTGTCGCCGAAGAACTTCTCGCGCGTGAACGGCTGACACATCATGCCGTAGACCGGCGCGCCGTGATGTTCGAGCGCCACCAGGGTGCCCCAGGTCGGGAGACCCGAGATGAAGCTCTTGGTCCCGTCGATCGGATCGAGCACCCAGACGTAGTCGGCATCGGGCTGGTGGTCGTCGAACTCTTCGCCAACGATGCCATGAGCCGGAAACGTCGACAGGATCCGGTGCCTCATGGCATGCTCGGCGGAGCGATCAGCCTCGGTGACCGGGTCGAAGGCGCCGCGCCCGCCCTTGTCATGGGCCTGCATGGCGGTCCGGAAGAAAGGCAGGATGGCCTCGCCCGCCACCGTCGCCAATTCCGAGACGAAGTTTTCGAAATCGACGGCGGTCATTCGGACTCCGAGGCTCATCGGCGCCGACTGGCCGGCGACCGCTTCCCGCTCTCTATCATCGCACGGCCGCCCGATCCAAGCCGGACGATGCGGGCCGCCGATGCAATCTCGTCAATGCCGCCGTGCCGGTCAGCCTGTCGCCCTCGTCGTCACGGCCCCGTCCGGCCCCGGCGTTTCGGGCGCGATGCGCATGTTCCGCTGCCGCGCTGAACCCTACTTGGGCGTCTCCTCCCGGGAATTGGTCCTCTGCGGCGACGTGGGTTTCCGACGACCCTCGAGGCTCGCTCATTCAGCCGCCATGCGGCCCGAACCGTGGCCGGCGCCCGCGACGTCGGAGATGGCCGCGATCACGGCCGCGAGGCGGCGCGATAGCGTGTCGAACCCTGGTGCGTGTTCCAGCGTCCTTTCCTTCATGTAGAGGGCACGATTGATCTCGATCTGCAAGGCGTGACGCCCCGCCTGCGGGTGGCCGTAGTGTTCGGTGATGAAGCCGCCCGCGTAGGGCTTGTTACGCTCGACCGTATAGCCGAAACGTCTGAGCTGAGCTTCCGCGGCGTCGACGAACCTGCCCGAGCAACTGGTGCCGTGACGGTCGCCGAGCACGAAATCGACCCTGATCTGGTCGTCCCGCCGGGCCGGCAAGTCGATGGCGCCCCAGATCGACGACGACGGCATGGAATGGCAGTCGACCAGCACGGCCAGCCCGAAGTGCCGCACCGCCCGACCGACCAGGCTTTCCAGCGCCTCATGGTAGGGCTTGTGCAAATCCTCGATGCGCCGCAACGCGTCCTCGACCGAGAGGCGCTTGGCATAGATCTCCTGACTGTCGCCGACCACGCGGGCGATGGTGCCGAGACCTCCGGCGACGCGGACCGAGCGCGTGTTGACGTAGGCGGGGAGGCGACCCTCGAACATTCGCGGATCGAGTTCATACGGTTCGCGATTGGGGTCGAGATAGGCTCGCGGAAAGTGTGCCCGGAGCAGTGGGGCACCGAGTGCGACCGCCGGCATGAACAATTCGTCCACGAAGGCGTCTTCGGAGCGTCTCAGGCTCGCGGCGTCGAGCTTGGCGCTTTGCAGGAAGCGCGCCGGATAGACCCGGCCCGAATGGGGCGAACTCAGCACGACGGCACTGGTCAGGCGGCCCGGTTCGAGAACGTCGAAAGGCGGATCGAACTCCGGCTCGACCCCGCCACGGCCCGCCGCCGTTTCCCCTGCCCCGTCCGCACCCGCTCTCGCCATCCGCCATCCCCACGCGTGCGGAACGTGCCGCCGCTCTCACTGTGCCAAGCGGCCAAGGGCCTGTCCATCGCGATCGGACACGGCCGTGTTCGCGCACGTCATCCGCGCGACCGCCCGCCGCCGTGGCCCGGCGTCGCCGACGAACGGCATCACGGCTCCTCTGCCGACGCCCGCGACCGAGCGGCGTCGCCGCAGCGACGCGCAATGGTTTTACCGGACATTAACCCGTATAACGTCTATGGTTAAGGCCGAGGATCGGTGCCGAGGGAATCGAGGAAGGAATGATGGACGCAGTCTCCGATCAGGCCACGAAGATTCTGCTCGCGGAAGACGACAACGACATGCGTAGGTTCCTCGTCAAGGCGCTGCAGAACGCCGGCTTCGTCGTGACGTCCTTCGACAATGGCCTCGCGGCTTATCATCGGCTGCGAGAGGAACCGTTCGAGCTGTTGCTCACCGACATCGTCATGCCTGAGATGGATGGCATCGAACTCGCGCGTCGCGCCACCGAACTCGACCCCGACATCAAAGTCATGTTCATCACCGGCTTCGCCGCCGTGGCGTTGAACCCAGACAACAATGCGCCGCGTGACGCCAAGATCCTGTCGAAGCCATTTCACCTGAAGGATCTCGTGGGCGAGGTGCAGCGCCTTCTCGCCGCGTGAAGGGCCTCGTCGCCTGAGGGCATCCGTCGCAACGGAAAGCCTGCGCGCCGGGCACCGGGCACCCGTCTCGCCGGCATGATCGGCTTGGTGCTCGTGACCCGTCGCTCGGCACCCAGGAGCGCTCGACAAGCGCCCATCGACCGCTTGCCATGGCGGTCGGCTTCGGTCATAAGGTCTCTTGTCGCTGCGCGACACGGATGCGGGTGTAGCTCAGTGGTAGAGCACAACCTTGCCAAGGTTGGGGTCGAGGGTTCGAATCCCTTCGCCCGCTCCACTTTTGCGCCAATGGCTTGTTTCGCTAGGTTTGCTGCGTGATTCCAAAGGCGCCCCCTGCTAGCTGGTAGGAATCCAGCACGCAGGCACGCTATGGCGAGAACAAATCGCGCGGGGCTTACCCACCTCGTCAGCCGGCCCGACACGGGTGAATTCACATATCACCGCGCCTTCAAAGGCGACCTGGTGCCTTTCTTTGAACGCACCCTGCGGCCGTCCTGGACGGGTCGGACTGTAGAGCTGAGTGGCAGAAACGTCCTCAAGCTGTCGTTCGGATCGGGCGACAAGAAGCTCGCGGCCGCACGAAGGGAAGAGGTTCACCCGCTCGTTCAGGTGGTCCCGGGGTTTCTTCCGGAACTCGTGGCGCCCTCCATGAGATCGACCGCGCTTGGGCCGCTGGCCCGGCAGGCGGCGGTGACGGTTGTCGTCTTGGAGTGCCCACGGGGACAGCGAGGCGGCAGCGCTCCTCGCGCGGAGACCAACCATTACGACGCTCCATGTCGGTGGTGGCCGCAGTCTCGTCGATGAACACGATTCGCCCGAGGTCAAGGTCGAGTTGCGCCTCGAAGCGCACTCTGCAATGGCGGCGATCACCCGCTCACGCGGATCCAACGACAAGGCTGGCCGTCGGCGAAAGGACGAGATCATGGTGGTTCCCCGCCTCAGCTCAAACGTAGGCGGGCTTGATCCAGCGGGGCTCGGCCGCCTCGTGGCAGTCGACGACAGCATCGACGAAGGCGATGCCCTTCAAGCCGTCGGAACCGGTGGGCACATCATGCCCCGCCCGGGTCGGCTCGCGGCCCTCCCGCCGCGCCCGGATGGCCTCGTCAAAGCCGGCGTAGAGATTGGCGAAGGCCTCGATGTAGCCCTCGGGGTGGCCGGGCGGCGTCCTCGTCCTGACCAGCGCGCCCGCGTCGAGGTCCGTGCGGCCGCACTTGACTACGCAGGGCCGACCGTCGAGCGGGGAATGGTAGAGCACGTTCGGCTCCTCCTGGAACCACGACAGTCCGCCGGTCTCGCCGAAGACGCGGAGCCGGATCCCGTTCGAGCAGCCGACCGCCACCTGGGACGACCAGAGCAGGCCGCGTGCCCCGCCGACGTAGCGCAGCATGACGTGGGCGTTGTCGTCGAGCGCCCGGCCCTCGACGAAGGTCGCGAGATCGGAGCACAGCGCCTCCAGCTCGAGCCCGGTCACGAAGCCGGCGAGGTGGTAGGCGTGGGTACCGATGTCGCCGATGCTGCCGCCGCGCCCCGACTTCTTCGGGTCGGTGCGCCAGGCGGCCTGCTGATTGCCGCCGCGCTCGATGGCGGTCGCCATCCATTCGAGCGGGTACTCGACCTGGACGACCCTGATCTTCCCGATGACGCCGGCCGCCACCATGGCGCGGGCCTCGTGGACCATCGGGTAGCCGCAATAGGTGTAGGTCACGCCGAGGAAGCGCCGGGACCGCCGGGCCACCTCGACGAGTTCCGCGGCATCCGCCAGCGTCGTGGTCAGCGGTTTCTTGCAGATCACGTCGAAGCCGGCCTCCAGGAAGGCTTTCGCGATGGGGAAGTGCGTGTGGTTCGGCGTGCACACGGCGACGACGTCGACGCGGTCGGGGCGCACCGCCTCGCCGGCCACCATGGCGCCGAAGTCGCCGTAGGACCGCGAAGCCTCCACGTGATTCTCGGCCGCAAATGCGTGGCCGCGCGCGGCATCGACGGCGAAGGCGCCGGCTACGAGGTCGTAGTGCCCGTCGAGGCGGGCCGCGAAGCGGTGGATGCCGCCGATGTAGGCGCCCTGGCCGCCGCCGATCATCCCGAGCCGGAGGCGCCTCGACCCGACCGGCCCCTCGCCCACGCCATCGTTGGCCATCGTCATGTTTCCTCCCGAAGTATGGACGGCGGCGCCCTTGGAGGGCGGCCCCCGCGGTTCAGCCGATGGACTCGACCTTGACGGCCGAGCCGCTCTTCGAAGAGGCAAGCGCCGCCTCGGCCAGCACGAGCGCGCGGTAGCCGTCGTCGAAGGTGGACAGGACGGGGGTGCCGTCCCTCACGGCCGAGACGAAGGACGCGATCTCGGCCTCGTAGGCCGCCGTGTACCGCTCGATGAAGAAGTTGAGGTAGGGCTCGGCCACCTCCGTCGCAGTCTTGCCGAAGCGCCGGAGCTCATGCTCCTTCCGGTTCTCCGCTCGAAGCATGCCCTCGCTGCCGTGCAGTTCCACACGCTGGTCGTATCCGTAAGCGGCGCGTCGCGAGTTGTTGATGTGGCAGAGCTTGCCGTCGGCCGTGCGCATGACGATCATAACGGAATCGAGGTCACCGAACTCGGGACCGATGGTCGGGTCCACGAGCGCGCTGCCGGTGGCGAAGACCTCGGTCGGCTCGTCGCCCAGCATGAAGCGGGCGAGGTCGAAATCGTGAATGGTCATGTCGCGGAAGATGCCGCCCGAGGCCGCGATATAGGCCCGCGGCGCCATGCCGGGGTCGCGCGAGGTGATGACGACCTGCTCGAGATCGCCGATGTCGCCCGCCGCCCGGGCGTCCCGCGCGGCCTTGAAGCCGGGGTCGAAGCGGCGGTTGAACCCGAGCTGGATTGGGACATCGCAGCCCGCGATGGCGTCGCGGCACGCCCTGACCCGGCCGAGGTCGAGGTCGATCGGCTTCTCGCAGAGGATCGCCTTGCCGGTCTTGGCGGCGAGCTCGATAAGGCCGGCGTGGGTCGGCGTGGAGGTGGCAATCAGCACCGCATCGACGTCGCGCAGTGCGTCCTCGGGGCTTTCCGCCACCCGGCAGCCGTACAGCTCGCCCAAAGGCGTGGTCGCGGCGAGCACGGGGTCGTAGACCGTCGCAAGACGCGCGCCCTTGGCCTTGGCGAGATTGTGGGCGTGCATCGCCCCGATACGGCCGCAGCCCAGCAATGCGAACCTGATCAATCCGACCTCCCCGATGCCGCGAGCCATTCGGCGGCTCGCTCCGCAAACTTTGTTGCGATATCCGAGCAAAGTCAATTATAGTTCCGAAACCGCTGACCCTCGCTCTCCGACCTCTTATAAATGCGGCGGCTGGTCACGGGACCGATACGACGGGAGGACCGCCGGGATGGCATTGGAAGCGAGGCTCGGCATAGCGCCGATCGCCTGGTCGAACGACGACCTGCCCCAGCTGGGCGGAGACACGAACCTCGAGACCTGCCTCTCGGAGGCGAGGCTGGCCGGTTTCTCTGGCGTCGAGAGCGGAGGCAAGTTCCCCTCCACCGCCGCGGAACTGCGCCCCATCCTCGACGCGCACGACCTTTGCCTCGTGTCGGGTTGGTACTCGGGTACGGTGCTCGACGCCGACCTGTCGGCCGAGAAGGCGCGGGTCTCCGGGCAGCTCGGCATGTTCAAGGCGCTCGGCGCGCCTGTCCTGGTCTACGGCGAGACTGCCGGAACGATCCAGAACAAGCGCGGCGCCCCGATCGCGACGCGCCGGGTGCTGTCCGACGAGGACATGCGAGCCTACGGCCGCAAGCTGACCGCCTTCGCGGAGTTCTGCGCCGATGAGGGCGTCCCGCTCTCGTTCCACCACCACATGGGCACCGCCGTCGAGACCGAGGGCGACGTGGATCGCCTCATGGCGGCGACCGGCGAGGCTGTCGGGCTCCTCTACGACACGGGCCACCTCACCTTCGCCGGGGCCGACGTGCTGCGGGTCCTCGACCGGCACGGGCCACGGATCAATCACGTCCACGCGAAGGACGTGCGGGGTCCCGTAGCGGCCGGGTTGGATCGCGGTCGCGAATCGTTTCTCGATGCGGTGCTGAAGGGCGTCTACACGGTGCCGGGCGACGGCATGGTCGATTTCGGAGCCGTCGCCGCAAGGCTGGCCGCGATCGGTTACGAGGGCTGGTTTGTCGTGGAGGCGGAGCAGGATCCGGCCAAGGCGCCGCCGCTCGAATATGCGCGGATCGGCCACGCCGCGCTCAGTCGGGCGCTGAGGGCCGCAGGCTACGAGATCAGGGAGGGACGGCCATGACGGCGTCGTTGAAGGGCAAGATCGCGGTCGTGACCGGGGGCACCCAGGGGCTGGGGGCGGCCATCGCCAACCTCTTCGCCGACCGCGGCGCCGAGGGGATCCTCGTCTGCGGCCGCAACGCCGACAAGGGGCGCGCCAAGGCCGAGGCGATCCGCTCCGAGACCGGCTGCCGCGTCGAGTTCGTCCAGGCCGACCTGTCGCAGGTCGCGGACTGCTCGAAGGTGATCGCAGCCGCCGACCGCGCCTTCGGCCGCGTCGACGTTTTGGTCAACGCCGCCGGAAACACCGACCGCGGCACCATCCTGGACACGTCGCCCGAGACCTTCGACAACCTCTTCGCTGTCAACACGCGCGCGCCCTTCTTCCTGATGCAGGAGGCCGTGAAGGTCATGCGGCGCGAGGGCACGCGGGGTGCCATCGTCAACATCTCGTCCATGTCGGCGATGGGGGGCCAGCCTTTCATCGCGGCCTATTGCGCCTCCAAGGGTGCCCTGGACACGCTGACGCGCAACGTCGCCTATGGGCTGCTGCGCAACCGAATCCGCGTGAACGGCCTCAACATCGGCTGGATGGCGTCGGACGGCGAGGACCGGATCCAGCGCCAATACCACGGCGCCGATCCGAACTGGCTCGAGGTTGCGGCCGCGAAGCAGCCGAACGGTCGGCTTCTGGACCCAGTGGAAGTCGCACGCGCCGTGGCGTTCCTGTCGACCGACGAGTCCGGGATGATGACCGGCGCGACAATCACCTTCGATCAGGCCGTCTGGGGGGCCTACGACAATACCCCACATCCCGCCGCGCCTCTTTGAACTGCGCCGGGAGGGCGAGATGGTCACCTGTGCCCTCTCGCCAGGGGTCCGACGGTTTGAGTCGGTCGGCCGAAGGACCCGACAATCGTTCTGCAAAAGTTGTTGCCGTTTCATTGTTCAGTCAATAATTATTGCAGAAAGGATGCGGCACCACAGGGAGCGAGACACCATGGGCGAGACCGTCCGTTCGACGATGACACAGGCCCTCGTGCGCTACCTCTGCGCGCAACGGACGGTGATCGACGGCCGGGAGGAACCGCTGTTCCCCGGCGTGTTCGCGATCTTCGGCCACGGCAACGTCACCTGCCTCTCCGAAGCGCTAGAAGCCGTCCAGGACCGGCTACCCACCTGGCGCGGCCAGAACGAGCAGTCGATGGCGCTTGCGGCGATCGGCTTCGCCAAGGCCAAGCGCCGTCGGCAGATCATGGTGGCCGCGACCTCTATCGGCCCCGGGGCGCTCAACATGGTCACGGCGGCGGGCACCGCCCTCGCCAACCGGCTGCCGGTGCTACTGCTGGCCGGCGACACCTTCGCGAGCCGCCGACCCGATCCCGTGCTCCAGCAGGTCGAGCACTTCAACGATCCGACCATCACGGTCAACGACGCCTTCAAGCCCGTCGTGCGCTACTGGGACCGGATCACCCATCCCGAGCAGATCATCTCGTCGCTGCCCCAGGCGGTCGCGGCGATGCTCGACCCGGCGGACTGCGGGCCGGCCTTCATCGCGCTGCCTCAGGACGTCCAGGAGATCGCGGTCGACTACCCGGCCGCGTTCTTCGAGCCGGTTGTCCACGCGGTGCCGCGCCCGCGGCCCGACCGCGACCGCGTCCGGCAGGCGGTCGAGATCCTGAAAGGCGCCAAGCGTCCGCTGCTCATCGCCGGCGGGGGCGTGCGCTACTCCTTCGCCGAAGCCGAAGTGGCGGCCTTCGCCGAGCGCCGCGGCATCCCGCTGGTCGAGACGATCGCGGGCAAGAGCTCGGTCAGCCACGACCACCCGGCCCACGTCGGTCCGCTGGGCATCATCGGCTCGTCCTCCGCCAACGAGCTGGCGGCGGAGGCCGACGTGATCCTCTCTATCGGCACGCGGCTGCAAGACTTCGCCACAGGGTCGTGGACCGCTTTCGCGCGCGATGCGAAGTTCGTGTCCGTGAACACCGCCCGGTGGGACGCGGTCAAGCACCGGGCGCTGCCGGTGATCGGCGATGCACGCGAGACCCTGGCGGAACTCGACGCCGCCCTCGAGGGCTGGCAAGCGGACCCGGCCTGGATGGACAGGGGGCGGAAGGCCTTCGCGGTCTGGAACATGACCCTCGACGGCCTGCAGAAGCCGACCAACGATCCGATTCCGACCTATGCTCAGGTCATCGGCGTGATCAACGCCAAGGCCGGCGAGCGCGATCTCGTCATCACGGCCGCGGGCGGCCTTCCGGGCGAGACCACCAAGAACTGGCGGGTGAAGGCGAGGAACACGTTCGACTGCGAGTTCGGCTTCTCGAACATGGGCTACGAGATCGCCGCCGGCTGGGGCGCCGCGATGGCGGATCCGACGCGCACGCCGATCGTGCTCGTCGGCGACGGCACCTACATGATGATGAACTCGGACGTCTATTCGAGCGTGCTGGCCGGCCACAAGTTCATCCTGGTGGTCTGCGACAACGGCGGCTACGCGGTCATCAACCGCCTCCAGATCGGCAAGGGGGTCGCACCCTTCAACAACCTGATCCGCGACTGCCGCGTGAAGGAGCCGTTCGCGGTGGATTTCGCCAAGCACGCCGAGAGCATGGGAGCCCTCACGCGCCGGGTCGAGAGCCTCGCGGACCTCGGGCTCGCCATGGACTGGGCCAAGACGACCGACCGCACAACCGTCATCAGCATCGTGTCCGACGCGTTCCGCTGGAGCCCGGGCGATGCCTGGTGGGACGTGGGAGTGCCGGAAGTCAGCCACCGGCAGGAGGTGCGCGACGCGCGTGCCGCGCAGGAAGAGAAACGCAGGGAGCAGAGAGTCGGCGTGTGATGCGCGCGGGTTGGCCCGAGGGGGTCGGCCCCAAGCATGTCATGACGTTGCCGACATGCTCCTTCTTCGAGGGTTCTCGGTGGTGCCACAATCTTGACGGCGTCGTTCAAGTCACTGCCTATGATGGCGGACATGCTGAAGATCGGCCAGAACCTGAGACACGCGAAGGCACCCACGGACTACGAGTCCTTCGTCGGCCTGATCCAGGCCGAATATGAAGGGCTCAGCCGCAGCTTCCAGACGGTCGCCCGATATCTCACCCAAAACCCGAACGATGTCGCGATCCAGTCGATCAACGAGATCGCCGGGAAGTGCGGGGTGCACGCGTCCAGTCTCGTGCGATTCGCGCAGAGCCTCGGCTACGACGGCTTCAAGGATCTGAAGGAGCTGTTCAATCGGCGGCTCGCGACCGCGGCGCCCGGGTTCGAGGCGCGCGTCAAGGCTCTAAGGGACGACCTTCAGCTCCACAAGCGCGGCAGTCCGAAGGGCTTCCTCGGGGATCTGGTCGCTCGAGATACGGCGACCCTGCAGGATCTCTTCAACGACACGCTTGAGGACGATCTCGTTACAGCGGTCGAACTCATGGCCGACGCGGACATGATCTATATCGCCGGCCAGCTCCGCTCGGCGCCCATCGCGGTCTTCGTCCGCTACGTCTTGACCATGCTGGGGCGGAACGTCGTCCTGCTCGACGCGAACGGCGGCCTCGCGACCCATATGGCGAGGGTCATGCGTCCGAAGGACCTGCTGTTCTCGACCTCGTTCAGGTTCTACGCCAAGGAGGTGGTCAGCATCACGGAAGCGGCCCACGCAGCCAAGGTGCCGGTGATCGCGATCACCGACAGCGCTTTGTCCCCGATCGCGAAATGCGCGACCGTCCTGTTTTCGGTTCCCGAAGGCGAGTACGCCTTCTCCCGGTCCCTCGCGGCTCCGATGTGCCTGGCCCAAGCCTTGATGGTGGCGCTCGCGGCCAAGATCCAGGAGGATCCGGATCCCCAGATCCCGATCGTGACGGCATCGGACTGAGCCCGTCACGGTCTTGATGAAGGCGCCTCCGCCACGGGCTCCGGCAAGGGGGCGCGGTTCGAGTGAAGCTCGTGCTCGAGCGCGTTGAGACCGGCGCCCCCCGCCATGTGGAACATCAGGTTCTCGAGCGAGAGCTGCGAGCGGGGCGCGTCGAGTTCCACCTCGCCGCGCGCCAACACGATGAAATGGTCGCCGACCATGTAGGCGTGATGCGGGTTGTGGGTGATGAAGATCACCCCGATGCCCTGCTCGCGCGCCGCCGCCGCGACGTACTTCAACACGATGCCGGACTGGTTCACGCCGAGCGCCGCCGTCGGCTCGTCGAGGATCAGCACGCGGGCGCCGAAATGGATCGCGCGGGCGATCGCGACGCACTGGCGCTGGCCGCCCGACAGCGTGCCGACCGGCTGGTCGAGGTCGGTGAGGTTGATGCCCATCTTGCGCAGCGCGTCGTCGGTCTCGGCCCACATGGTCGGCACGTCGAGTCGCTTCAGCGGGCCGGCTCCCTTGGTGAGCTCCGACCCCAAGAAGAAATTGCGCCACACCGGCAGCAGCGGGACGAGCGCCAGCGTCTGATAGACCGCCGCGATTCCGAGATCGAGCGCCTCGCGCGGCGAACCGAAGTGCATCGGCTCGCCGTCGACCGCGTAGATGCCCTCGCTGTGGCCGGCGAGGCCCGCGATGATGCTGATCAGCGTCGACTTGCCGGCGCCGTTGTCGCCGAGGATGCAGGTGACCTCGCCTTGTCGCACCGCGAGGCTGACGCCGCGCAATGCGCGCACGTTGCCGTAGCTCTTGCCGACTTGGGTGAGTTCGATGATCGGGTTCGATGCGCTCGCCATCTCACTTCCCTCCGCTCGCACGAGCCCGGATCCAGGAGTTCACGACGGTGGCAAGCAGCAGCATCGCGCCGACGAAGAACTGGAACCAGTCCGGGTCCCAGTCGGCGTAGATGACGCCCTCGGTCGTCATGCCGAAGATGAAGGCGCCGAGCGCCGAACCCACGGCCGACCCGTACCCACCGGTCAGCAGGCAGCCGCCGACCACCGCCGCGGCGATGTAGAGCAGTTCGTTGCCGATGCCGGCGCCCGATTGCACGGTGTTGTAGGCAAAGAGCTGGTGCATCGCGAGAAACCAGCAGCCGAAGCCGACCGTCATGAAGAGCCCGATCTTCACCTGCTTCACGGGGACGCCGACTGCACGGGCGCTGTCGCCCTGGCCCCCCACCGCAAGAATCCAGTTGCCGGCCCTGGTGCGTAGCAGGACCCAGGTCGCGATGGCGACCAGAACGAGCCAATAGACGATCGAGATGGACACCTGCACGCGGCCGAATTTGAAGTTCGCGGCGAAGATGGCACTCAACGTGTTGAAACCCGCCATGCCGGAGATGTCTTCGGTCGCGACGTTGCCGGTGATCAGCTTGGTGATGGCGATGTTGAGCCCCTGCAGCATCAGGAACGAGCCGAGCGTGACCAGGAAACTCGGCAGCTTGGTCTTGATGAGCAGCCAACCGTTGATGGCGCCGAGCGTCAGCGCGAAGGCGAGCGAGAAGACGGCGCCGACCCACAGATTGCCGGCAACATGCGTGGCGAAGATCGAGGCAGCCAGCGAGATCGTGGTGACGGCGACGCCGGCCGACAGGTCGAATTCGCCGCC
>JAABUL010002351.1_pt1 | contig 31638 bp, 28 predicted proteins | sample 5559151 | NCBI WGS metagenome assembly JAABUL01 (sample SAMN10711876, study PRJNA513368) | rock metagenome | isolation source: Antarctica rocks | place: Antarctica: Victoria Land, Pudding Butte sud
ACTCCTTTCTATAACCTTAATTATCTATTAATTAATAGTATAATTAATAGGCTTTATAAATATATATATTACTTCTACTTAATATTTATACTTATAATAAGATAGTATTATAAGGTTTTATATCCTATTAGGCTATAAACTTTAATAAAATTAAATTTAAATAAGACTTAAAGTTTAAAAGTATTATTACTTAATATTAATTACCTTAAAGATTTACTTAACCCTTTATTATAATAGAGGATATTACCTTTATTAATTAGATTTCTTACCTCGCTTTTAAGGTAGTTATAAGGCTTAATCTTTTTTTATTAATATTATATTAATAAAGCCTATATAGGTTTATAACTTATTATAATTAAGGTAATTAAATTAAATATAGCCTTCTTTATTATAATAATAATATATTATTATATTATTCTTAGCGTCTTTAGCCTTCTACTTTAGCTTATCCCCTTTAGATTATAATTATATATTAATATTAATATTTAAACTTTTAAGCTTTAAAATATAGTTTTTTAAAGGTTTTCTATTATCTTATAACTTTAATTTAAAATTATTTAAAGACTTTCCTTATAAGCTTAAGTAAAGATCTCTTTATACCCCTTAAGAATATTATTAATACTTAAAATCTTTATTTTTAACTTTATCTTAAGCTTTATAAGGAAAAACTAGGCCTTATACTCTTTATAAAAAGGTAATAAATTAGACTTTAACTCCTTTAAATAAGACTTAAAACTTAAGACCTTTTAGTTAGCCTATTAATACGCTACCTCCTATCTTTTATAAGTAAGGAGATAGTAGCTAGCTAGGTTTATAATTAAATTTAAAAGGAATTATTTAAAGAACTTAAAAGTAATCTTATTAAGATTATTAGCCTTTTAATAGGAATATTATTATACCTTAAGGTTACCCTTTAAGGAATTTATATAATAAACTATATAAGACTTTAATATAATAAAGTATTTAATAGATATAATACATTTAACCTTAACTTTATAAAATTAATAAATATACTCCCTCTTAAAGGTATCCTTATAAGTATATATCTTTTTTAGGCGAAGAATATATATATATATATAGTAATATTAGTAAGATAATAGCTATACTTATTATTAAGACTCTAATAGCTTAAGTATTTTGAAGTTAATTAATATAAGCTATTAATATAATTAACTTATCCTCTTCCTTTAAGTAATAACTCTCTTTTCTAATATTAATAAGGAGCCTTTAGTATTTAATATTAATATTTAAGGTAGCTACGCTAGACTATAATATATTACTTTAATAGTACCTATTAACTATATTATCCTAAAGGACTTCTTTAATATTATTACTACTAAGGTTAATATATAAATTATAAGGAGAAGCTAATATTATAATAACTCTAGGCCTTTTCCTTAAGAAAGGCAGAGAGATTAGAATTATAAGGTTAAGTATTATTAGCTCTAAGCTAGTAGCTTAAAAATATAAAAGATATAAAGTTAAGTAATATAACTTAATATAAGGTATAATATACTAATATCTTAGGTAGTATATACTAATATCTTAGGTAGTATATATATTAGAATTAATCTCTAAGGAACTTAGGAAAATACGGGGGAGTACCTAGATAATATATATCTACTAAGATACGGCCTAATATTATACTAATATTACCCCGCATTTATAAGGAAGGTCTACTAAGCAGGCTATATAGTAGCGTATAAGGCGTATATACACTACGGCCTAATATAAATATCCTAATAATAAGGGATATATTTAATTTACCTTTAATAAAAGTCTATTCTAATAATAAGTTAAAGATTCTAAATTTATTAAAATATTATAATAAATAAAAATTAGATACTACTAATTATTAAATTAAAGAGATAGATATTTTAACTCTTTAATTATTAATCTTTATCTTAATAATAGCTTATAAATAAATAAAAGATTATTATTATAATCTTATATCTCTAAAGTAATATAAGGGTTTAATAAATATAAATAATCTAATAGATTACTTAAGAGGAGATAAAATAAATTATTAAATATTATAAATTCTTATATATCTTTTAAGATTATTTTTAATCTATTAATTTAATATCTTATTAATAGGAAAATAAGGAATAATATTATTAAATTACTATTATTTATACTTTCTATTTAAAACTCCTTAAGTATAAGATATATTTATTACTTACTCCTAATAATTTTAAATTTTAAAATAAGTTTATAAATAGACTTATACCTTTAATCTATTATTAAATATTATTAAATAAGAGTTAAATTTATATAAATATTTATAAGAAAATTATTAAATAGACTATTTAAGTTAAAACTACTTTTATTTAAGCTAGGAAATTAATTTATAATTAAATTAATATTTTTATTCCTAATCCTTATACTTTAAAGGATAAGAACTTAAAGATAGATAAGGTAAATATAATTATTAATTATAAAAGGAGATAAGGTTATAAAGGTTATAAGTAAGATTATAAAAAAGGATATAAAGATTATAAAAGTTAAAATAATATTAATAATAATAGTTTAGGATAAAATAAGAGACCTTAATCCTAAAAGGACTTAAAGTTATAAGGATTATAATATTTAAAATATTAATACTACTTTAAATATAATAAATTAGGATATTATTTAAGGAATTATCCTTTAAAAAATTAGTAGCTACTAATAATAATAGAGTATTATTAGATAGTTATAAGTTAATTTTATATAATATTTCTAGTATTAATATTATAATAAATAAATTATATATAATATTAGAAGAGTTTTATATATAAAAATAGAATAAAATATAATTAATAAATCTTCTATTAAATTACTTATATATTTAAGTATTAAAGTAAATAAAAAGATAATTTATACTCTACTTAATTTTAAAATAAATTAAATATATATTAATAAAATAATAATTTCTTATTTTTTAAATAGGTATTAAAGTCTTATAATATTATTAAAGGTTTTTTACTTAATAAATAATCTCTTAAATTAATTAAAGTCTTTATTATTCTTTATTATCTAAGTTCCTAATATAAATAATTATAAATAATAGTTATCTTACTTAAGGATTATAAATTAATCCTAAGTTATAATTAATTTAAGGCTATAAACCCTTAAATTAAATAAGTTATATTAACTATTATTCTTAAGGATTTATAAAATTATTTATATATTATTAGACCTTCTTAAATATAAAAGAGTTTCTTAGTCTTAAAGAATAATATTATTAATAGTTATACTACTATTTAAGCTTTATAAAAGTATTTAATATAAGGATATCTTATAATTATTTAAAAGGTTAATAATAATATAATACCTTTAAAAAAGTTATTAAAAGTATTAAATAAAAAGCTTTAAGAAGTTATTAAGAAGTTTTAAAGTATATTTAAATTAAAATTATTAGATAAGCTTCCTCTAATATATAAGCTTAAATATATTATTAAAATTAGTAAGGTGAAATTAATTAATATTAATACTTATCTATTATTATAAGTAAATTTTAAAGAATATATAAAACAGGTTATTAACCTTTTAAAAAAGGGCTTAACTTATAAATCTTATAATCCTTAAGGATTTCTTATTCTCTTTATTAAGAAGGTTAAAGGGATATAATAAATATATATTAATTACTAAGTACTTAATAATTTTATAATCAAGAATAATTATCTACTTCCTTAAATCTAGGATTACCTTAACTATATTAAATATTATTAAGATTAATTTAAGATTAATTTAAGATTAAGATATTATTAAGTTTATATAACTTATAAAGATATCTTAAAGACTACTTTTAATACTTATTATAAGAAGTATAAGTTTATTATAATATTATTTAAATTAATAAATATTTTTGTTATATTTTAAATAATAATAAATAATATTATAAGATCCTTCTTAGATTACTTTATAATTATATATCTTAATAATATCTTAATCTTTTTAGATATACTTAAACAATATAATAAATATCTTAAAAAGGTTTAATAAAAATTAAAAGATTATAAACTTTATATAAAGTTAAAGAAGTATTATATTAGAGTTAATACTATTAAATTTTATTATTACAAATTAGGAATAGATAAAGTTTAACTATTTATAATAAAGATTAATATTGTTAAGGAATAGCTTATATTAATAATTATATATAAGGTATAATAATTCTTAAGACTTATAAGCTATTATTAAAGATTTATCTTAAAGTTTACTTAAATTATTATATTATTATTAAATCTTTTAAAGGAGCTAGATCTAATACTTTATATTAAGAAATATTATTTAATTATATAAAATACTTAATATTAAAATATATTTAAAACTTTAAAGGAAAAGCTTATTTTAAGACTTATTTTATATTAATTAAATTTATTAAAACCCTTTACTATTAAGATTAATACTTTTAAATAAGCTACTAATTATAATTTCTTATAAGTTAATATTAATAATAAGTTATATCTTATAACTTATAATAAGAGAAAGCTTTAAGGTATTAAATATAATTATTTATTTTATAAGAAGGAACTCCTTATAATTAAACTTATAATTTAATAATAAGAAAAGTATATTAATAATAATATAATTGTAATAATTTTAATTAATTATAAAAGTTTAAAGTATTTAAAAATTATAAAGAATTTTTCTAAGTATTTTAATTATTAAATTAAAGAATTTAAGTAATATAATCTTAATATTAAATATTATTTTAATTAATTAAATATTATTCTTAATATACTTTCTTAATATCCTAATTTCCTTAATAAGAAAGGTATTAATAATTAAATATTTATTGAAGCGCTTAATAAATAATTATATTAATATTTATGTAATATAATATCTTTTAATAGCGCGCGTAAAAGCTTCTAATAGGATATAAATATAAAATAACTATATTAACGCCTTAATAATAGTAGTAAAGTATTATATCTTAAGTAGGTATATTAGGCTAGTTTCTTAGAGGTAATATATAAAGATTATAGATATCTTAGTTAGCTAAGATTAATAGGACCTTTAAAGAATTATATATAATAACTATTAATAAAAGCTAATATTACGTATTTTATAAAGATATATTTAAATTACTAGATTACTTCTTCATTAAGAATAAATTAAAAACAAGAGCTTTTATATTATTAAATATATAAGGATATTTTACTATTTAAAAGGTAGTTAATTAATATAATTAAAATACTTTTAAATACCTTAAAAGGGAATTATTAAATTGTTATAATTATTAATTTTATTATAAGATAGCTAATTATTAAAGCTATTCCTAATATAATAAAAGAAATAATTATAAATTTCTTAAATAAAAAGATCTTTATAAATTATAATCTACTTTAAGAGCTTTTATTAAACAATAAAATAAACTTCTTAAGTTATATTATATTATTATATTATATTTTTATTATTTAAGAATAAGATATTAAATAATAATACCTTATTATTTATATATTAATAGAAAGGTTAAAAATTAAAATAATATATTAAAAAGGATATTAATAAAATACCTTATAAAGAAGTTAATTCAATTATAAGATAATTATCTTATTTAAGCTTTATTTACTATTTAAATTTACCTTTATATAATTTATAAGAAGTCCTTATTCTTTCTTATTTATAACTTAAACTTAAAGTTATTAAAAGATAAAAATCTAATTTAAAGTATAAATATAAATATTAATATAAAAATTATAAAAGAATGAATTAAAAAGCTTTTACTTATATAATAAATTATTAATAAAAAGCTTCTTAAAAGAGTAATTTAATAAGATTACCTTTATAATAAAAGAGTAACCTTATATATATTAAAAGAAAATAAATAGGTCTTAATTTAAAATAAAGCTAAATAAACGTTCAAAGCCTAATAATTTAACTTATATTAAATTTTAATGAAATACTTATTAAGAATATATATCTTATAAGTCCTAAATAATAAAGTACTTAAATTTTTAATTTATAAGAATTATTTATAAATTATTAAAATATTAATTAATATTAGCGTAATAAAAGTTAATAAGAAGAGCCTTTAATATTTAACTAACTTTAATTAAAATTTAGGAGGAATTAAATTAAGAGCTTATAAGAGATATCCCTACTTATAATAAATATATAATTATTATTAGAGTTAAATAGGAGCGTATTTAATATATAAGTATATAAAGACCCTTAATAAGTAAGGGCCTAGCTTATAACCTTAAAAAGAGAGGTACTTAAAAAGTTAAAAAATAGTATACCTTAATAAAAAATAAGAAGGCTTAAGTTATAAAAGAAAATTCTACTTTATAAGCTAATTATAAGTTAATAAACCTAATATTATAATTAAAATATATATTAAATTATAAGATACTATTAATTTAAAGTTATAATATAAGGAAGAGCTTATAAGAAGGAGTAAGAATCTTATATAAATTAACCTACTTAATATAAATAAAGTAATTAAAGATTTAATAAAAGTTATTAATTTAAAACCTTAATTATTATTTAATAATATTATTATTAATAATAAATTAATCTTTAAATATATTTAAGATATTATTAAATCTTATTTATAGGGTTTATTATTAATAGAGGAGCCTTAACTTAAAGGCTTATTAATATTAAAGAATTATTAAAAGAATTTAAAGAAGAAGTAAGATAAAGTAATCTTAAAAAAGTAAATATATTCTAATATAAATTTAGAGGAGTTATAAATTAAAGAGGTTATATAAGATTAAAATAGTAATATTACTTATAAATTATGAAAGAGATTAAAGTAAAAGGTTTTTAAATTATAATATTTAATTAAGATTATATAAGGCTATTAATTAAATTTATTAAGCTTAAGCTTAAGCTTTTTAAGCTCCTTAAATAATTATTAATATTTACTTATCTTTCTCTATTAATTTATTATTATTATTAAGCTCTTCCTTAAAGGGATTTATATTATAACTTTACTTAATTCTTAAGGTATAAGCTAGTATTTTAATATATAAAGCCTATAAATCCTTAACCTTATAATAGAGGACTTTAATATTTAAGGTATTGAAATAAGGTATTATATACCTAACTTTTTAAATATCTTTAAAGGAGCTTAAGCGGCTCTTATTAAAAGGTTAATATAAATCCCCTTATAATAAAGCTCCCTAAGATAGATAGTAATCCTTATAAGGAGTAAGGGTAAGAGCTTATACTTAAGAGCGCTAGTTAGGGGGTTAAAATCCTAATATTAATAATATTAATAATACATAATTATAAAGATGATATAATAAATATAAGGAGTATATTCTTACCCCTTAAGGGTAATAATTTATATAAGTACCCTTTATAATTAAGAATATTATAATATAACCTTTTAAATAGCTATTATTACTTTAATAGTTATATAATTAGGGATTTAAATATAATTATAATATTAAGTTATAACTTAAGGTAGTTAAAAGGTATAAATATTAATTAAGAGTTTATTAACTTTATAAGTATAAAATAAGTATTAAATTAAGAGCTTTATAAGCTCCCTTATAATTACGCTGCGGAACGGGTACCCGCTCTCTTTTTTTAGATTTTTTTCAGAAAATAAATATAATAAGAGTATACTAACCGAATCTAGTAATTAATAGGTATTTCTATAGGGCTAGGCCTATATTTTATAGTACTAATATAAAATACTACTAGTTTATTACTAGTACGTATAATATTAAGCTAGGTAGAGATATAATTTAGGAGGGGCGGGTAATTCGAAATTACCCGCCCCGCTCTAATCCTTATATTACTTAGCTTAATACTATATATACTAGTAATAAACTAGCGGTATTATATATTAGCGTTTTAAAATATAGGCCTAGCCCTATAAAAATACCTATTAATTACTAGATTCGGTTAGCGTACTCTTATTATATTCATTTTCTGAAAAAAATCTGAAAAAGAGAGCGGGTACCCGTTCCGCAGCGTACAGTTATAATAGAGGAGTACCCTTTTTTACCTTATATTAATATAATTAGTTTAAAGTCTTTAAGATATCTTATTTAAGTTAGTAAATTTAAGTATTAAGGCTTAAAGAACTTACTATCCTAATCTTCTTTATTATTATTATTATTATTATTATTATTATAGTCCTTAAAGTCTTCCTTTATATTACCTTCTTTAATAGCTTCTTTATAAGCTTATAAATAAGCTTTTACTTTTATCCCTACTTTATAAGCTTTAAAGTTATTAAGTAGAATTTAACTTATATTATTTATTATAATAAAGCTTTAATTTTCTTAATACTTTAACCTTATATTCTTTATTAAGATTATAATTATTAAGCTTTTAAGGATCTTATTTACCTCCTTTAAAGGGTATATTAAACCCTCTAAATTATAAAGGTAATTAAATAAGAAAAAGAGATATAATATTATACTTAAAAAGTATTTAAGAAAGGTTATAAAATAAGAAAGAGAATTAAAGGGACTTATAAGTTTTAATTTTATTACTTTAAATATATTATTATTTAAATTTAAATTATATTATTACCTTTAGGCTTTACTATCTTTAGGAAGATTATCCTATTAATTATAATTATTACTATTAGGCTCCTTATATAATAAGAAGTTCATCTTTATTACTTTATTTCTACTATTAAAGTAAGGCTTCCTTATAATAATAATATTTATAATATAATTATAGGATTTTATAAGGGATTTATAAATAGCTTTATTATATAATAATAATTCTTTTAATACTAATAATATTCTTATTTAATACTATTTACTACTTTTATATATACTTTATAAAGTAAAGGTTTTAATAGGGGAGGATATAATTTCCTTTAAGATTAATATAATTTTCAATAGACCCCTTAAGTAAATTTCCTTAATTTATACTTATAAGGCTGAGCTTATACGTATAGATTATGTAGGCAGGGTAGAATCTACCTGAAAATAAGTAGTAAATTTACGACTCTTACACCGTATTAATTCCCCTACGCCAAGCTTGCCAAGAAATCGATAACCCTAATTTTTTCGACGCCAGGGGTAAGAAACGATAATATTGGCAACACCGATCAAATCCGCACGAGAAACATTCTCTTTACGTGTCAACACAATCCGATACCTGGTGATCTTGGGTAGATTGAGCTGGGTCATCATCCGCTCTCCCTCGTTCTCTATCCTTCATTGACGTAGCGTTGCCTCCTCCACAGGACCACATTCGCTTTATCCTATGTCAACAGCAGTCGATGCTCGCCATCCGCCCAGTCTATGGTCTTATTTAAGCTTCGGCTCCCCGCCTCATAGACGGTCGGGTTCGTTGCCCATGCGCCACGATTCTGACCCGCAAGAGAAAGAAAATACACCTCCAAAGAATTGGGGCAGAGGGCGAGCAGACACTCTGGAGGGCTACAGGGAAGCGTCCATGACGGGCGGCCAAAGATCACGGTTGTTAAAGACTGGCGGAATCATCGCGTTTATCGTTCTTTTATTCTATATATTTAGTTCCAGAGATGGAGCTGCGGGCGTGAAGGGTCTTGTGAGACATACAGGTACGGGTTTCTGTCGGGTTCTGGCTGATCACGGGTGGCTGATGGTCTTACAGGAGGCCATGGGAGTCAAGCGCCGCCAGTAGGTACAGATGGAAAGGCTGACAGTGCCCTTGGGACGACGAAGTGCTCGAAGTCCAGCTCAAAGGACATACCCCTGGTGCAATATGCCTTGATGATTGATGCCGGTAGCACTGGGTCCAGGATACACGTCTACAAATTCAATAATTGTGGTACCACGCCTGAGCTTGAGTCCGAAGTATTTGAGATGACCGAGAAGAAGGAAGGTGGATCAGGCTTGAGTTCGTACGGCACTGATGCGGAGGGAGCGGCAAAGAGTTTGGATCCACTTCTACAGGTGGCTCTGAAGACCGTCCCGGACAAGTTGAAGTCCTGTTCTCCGATTGCTGTGAAGGCGACTGCTGGTCTCCGAAAGTTGGACCAGAAGCTGGGACCAGACGCAAGCAAGAATATCCTTGCTGCTGTGCGTACGCGACTAGAGACCCAATTCCCCTTCCCGGTTGTCTCTGCCGCGAATGGTGGTATTGAAGTCATGGATGGGAAAGACGAAGGCGTCTATGCCTGGATAACCACCAACTACCTCCTTGGCAAGATCGGTGGTCCAGACAAATCTCCCACAGCAGCTGTCTTCGACCTTGGGGGCGGCAGTACCCAAATTGTATTCGAGCCCACTTTCAAGTCCTCGTCGGGCGGTATGCCGGAGAAGCTCTCCGAAGGCGACCACAAATACGTTTTCAAGACCAGCGGAACAACTTACGAGCTCTACCAGCATTCACACCTTGGATACGGCCTAATGGCTGCACGAGAATCTATCCATAAGAGCGTTGTACAGGCAATGAAAGACGCCTCTCCTAACGACGCTTCCTGGTCTTTGTCTCCTATCCCGAACCCTTGCATAGCGCCAGGCATGTCTCGCGAAGTAAACGTCACCCTTGACGATGGCCGAACTTACGAAACAAAAATGGTCGGACCCAGCACTGCGGCCCCAGCTCAATGTCGTGGCCTTGCCGAGAAAATCCTCGTAAAGGACGCCCAGTGCGAGCTCGCTCCCTGCTCGTTTAAAGGCGTGCATCAACCCTCGCTGGATAAAACGTTTGCCCGCGAAGACGTCTACATATTCAGTTACTTCTACGATCGAACACAGCCACTGGGCATGCCAGAATCCTTCACCATCGCGGAGCTGCGGGACCTGACGGCGAAGGTGTGCGAAGGAGAAAAAGGGTGGGCTAGCTTTGGCGCTGTAGAGGGTGCGCTAGAGCAGCTGAAGGGTAGACCGGAGTATTGTCTAGATTTGAATTTCATGGTTGGTTTGCTACACACCGGTTATGAGATGGGTTTACAAAGGGAGGTGAAGATCGCGAAGAAAATCAAGGGTAACGAATTGGGATGGTGTTTGGGTGCCAGGTAAGCTGTTCAACTGCGATTATTTTGGAGTATTTACGCTGACGTTCTACTAGTCTACCACTTCTGAGTCAAGAGTCGGGCTGGTCGTGTAAGATGAGCGAGGTATCTCACTAATCTAGTGCCGTGAAGGTGCTCAGCGATGGCAGTTTTTGGCATCGGCTATAGCTGTATATCTAGACTAACCCCCATTAGAGGCTTCCTTCATGACCGGAGTATACACGTCTGTACCACTGATTTGAGTAGCTTCGATGCGATGCAGATTCTAAGTTCGAAAAAACATACTCTGACTCGCTCTTGTTGCGATGAGAGCTTCGTTATCCAACGATATATACTCGAGACCCACGGAGTAGCTGACCCGCAGCCCTGTCTATTTCCATGCGTCTAATACTCGTGCCTGCATTGAGTACCTACCCCAAAACACCATCATCGATTCCCTACTCACCTCCCACCTCCTCGATCCCGGCCTTCCGCTTACCTCCCAAACCCCTCGTCCGCATCACCCTTCCAATGACCTTCCCCTTCACGTCCCTCACCGCCTCTTGTTGCCCACTAGACTCATCACTGCAGGCACTCTTCATATTCGCCGCTCCTATACCCTCTTCCGCGTGAGCTTCCGAATCAGATTTCCCTCCTCGTCCCTTGGTATTCTCCATTGCCCACTAGACGCATCAATTTCACTACTACTGGTTGTGCCCAGCTTGTGCGCTTCTGGTCCCCTCGCCTGTTTATGCTTCCAAATCAGATTTCCCTTCTCATCCCTCACCATCTCCCATTGCCCACAGAACGCATCACTTTCGCTACCACTGGTTGTGCCCAGCTTGTGCGCTTCTGGTCCCCTCGCCCGCTTATGCTTCCCAATTACATTTCCCTTCCCGTCCGTCACCGTCTCCAATTGCTCGCTAGACGCGTCGCTTTCGATTCCACTGGTTGTGCCCATCTTGTGCGCTTCTACTCTCGTCTCCCGCGTCTCCTCGAGCACTCCCAGACCCAAGTCCATCGCGATATACGCCTTTCCGCCTCCTTCCGCGTCCTCAGTTGCTACGTTTTCAATATCCCTTTCTCCTAATCTGCCTTCCTGCCTCTCTACTTTCAAGAGCTCGTTCGCCGATTGGATTTCCGGTAGTAGAGAATTCAGTCTCCGCTGTAGCGTTGCTAGATTCTTGGCTGTGAGCGTGCGTCTTATATCAGGCGATTGGGAGGCGGAATCTCCTTCTGAGGAGGAGGACGAAGAGATGGATGCTGAGGAGCATTGGCTGTTTGAAGCGGAGGAAGAGCCGGAATCGACGTCGGTTGTGGATGCCGATGTTGATGTTGGAGAGGAGGAAGAAGAGCCGGATACGTCGTCGGCTATGGATGCTGATGTTGATGTTGGGCAGGAGGAAGTTGTTTCGGTGTCGGAGGTAGACGTTGAGTCGGGGACTTGGTATACGGGTATGAAGTGACTGGGGACAGACTCGACCTCGCTCTCTGGACTGCTTTCGGAGGAGGAAGAAGGTTCTGATGATGTGGAGGTGGTGGAGGTGGTAGTGCTGGTGGAGGAACTGGTCGCTGAGTCTGTCGCGTCGATGAGGGAGGATTGAGGAGATTGGGAGGGCGAGGATGTGGATATGGAGCCTATGAGCGTGGGCGAGCTAGGCGTCTGCAGCGCGCTCTTTGTAGCTGGGGGCAGAGGTGTTGCGTGCTGAGTCCGGGCTCTTTTCGTGGAGGGGAAGGGCGTGGATTCTAGGTCTGCGAGGGTGCGCTTGTTGCTTTTCGACATTTAGCGGACTGTATGGCGTAGTTGCAATCGCGATTCTATGCTGTGTTATACATGTGACATTGTAATAGTCGTTGGCGATAGATGGATGTTGAGGGGAATGGAATCGGACGACTTCTCGTCCTAGTAGATGCGGAATCAGGGTTGAAGCTGACGCTAGATAACGGCAGGTCTTGGCGAGAGCGACAGCGGCGTGAGCGGGCCCTTGCATCACTAGCGCGCATAATCCTGGTAGGGCGATGAAACACAAGCTTTGCCCATATTTGGAGCTTTCTTCTGTTTCCATAATCTTCAAGTCAGCAGCTTTTGGTTTGTTTTTGCATATGCGATTCTGACACTGCTTTCCTTGAACCACTAGCGGTTTTGTGAACGGTAAAGTCTCTAGTGTTTGGCGCTAAGAGATGTTGCACATGCTAAGGAAACTGCAGCAGCTTCGAACGCCTGGTCGTCGTTGGATACCCTTTAATGTCTTGAGTCGTCTACCAATACTACCTTTCTCTCTTTTCAACCATTATTACTTGGAAATTGTTTTGCAAAAGTCCGTGTGAACTCTTTTTGGGCATCGGCTTTCCGTATTCTGGACTCACATCCGAACAATTGTTGACAGTTCGGACATCGGCGCCAGGGAGTGTTTTTCGTCTACTCGGAATCCTACTCCTAGACGTCTTTTAGACAACAATCAAGGTGGGCTGTGATAGCCATTCATAGAGTGTAAGTCAGATAGTTTGAAATTCCAGCGATGTTTGAGAACAATCTGTGGTTTGTGGCCTCCGAGATGCCTCGAACATAAACCTCAATGATTCGGAGCATTTCCAAGACTATGGAAAGGCCCGCCACGGCCGTAGCTTCTCTAAGCGTCTAAGAATGGCTTCGGTTTGGTTGCCCTACAGTCTCTCAGTATCTTCGTACCACCTCGATATATCTGAGCTAAACTTGTATCTCTTGAAATGACCCCCCTCGTTATCTCGCGCGTCTTGCTTTCTCTACTTTCCAACCCAGTCACATATATCTTTATTCCCATCATCTCGCATAGAACATTTGCAAATATCGCTTTGAGCTCCGCATCTTTGTCATACCTACTTTCATTCAACTCCGCGGTGATGGAGCGTCCAAAACCGGTCACCCGCATTTCTAATTATGACGCAAATGGCCAGCCCCTGCTCACATTCCACCTCGAACAGGTAGTCCTTCTAAAACAGGAACTAGACCGCCTGGAACAGGTAGACTGCATCAAAAAGCGACTAGCCGGCCTCGAAAAGGAACGAGTCCGTCTCGAAGAGGAGCGAATCTCTCTCGACCAAGACTTAGCTCGCCTCGAACTCCCGCAAGACGATCAATCAATCATGGACTCCGGGCCTCCTCGCCTCCTATTTGACGGGCGAAGTCCCATCGACGACCCCTCATCACCAGGTGGCTCCCCCAAAGTAGCGCGGCAAATCGAGCTCCTACGCAAACTGCGAGCACCACCATTCAAATACGCCTGGAATTTCTACCATGACAAACACAGCAACAGCGGCAACTACGAAGGAAGACTCACCCTCATGAAAGACGAAATAATCACCGCGAAGCCTTTCTGGGAAGTCCTCAACTCCTTCCCTCTGGAGCGGCTACAACTGAAGGACTCGGTCCATTTCTTCAAAAGAGGCGTAAAGCCCGTATGGGAAGATCCCAGAAACGTAAAAGGCGGTTCCTGGAACTTCCGAGTACCCAAAGCGCAAGCCGAACAGTTCTGGAAAGAGGTCTTGATGATGGCCGTTGGGGAACAATTCGCAGACGTGATACAACCAGGTATGCCTACCCCCTTCACTTCCCCATCAGCCACAAACCCCACATCCTAACCCAAACACCCCACCCAGGCGACGACCTCTGCGGCCTCTCCCTCTCCGTCCGCTTCAACAACAACCTCATCAGCATCTGGAACCGCGACGGCACCAACTCCAAAACCATCGACGGCATCCTCGCCGTCGTGCTCGAGCATATCTCCTCGGAGATTAAACCCCGCGAAGGGCATTTTTATTATAAACGGCATTCCGACCATGTGGGTTTCTCGGAGGTGGTGGCGCGGGCGAAGGAGGTGGAGGCGGATGGGGGGAGGATTGCGGAGGCGGAGGTTTTGAGTGGTGAGGGGGATAGGGCGTTGTTGAGGGATGAGGGGATGAGTGTTGAGGAGTTGGAGGGGGAGGGTGCGTGAGGGTGTGGGAGTGGTGGGGAGGAGGTTTTTGGGATTGGGAATTTTGGGATGGGGTGATGGGCTTTTGTGCTTTTTTGGTATCTTTGGATGTTTTGTGGATTTGGGTATCTTCGCTCTATCAACGATTTTGGATGCATTACTGAGAGCTGTTGGCAATTTTTGGTACGCTTAGATGAGCTTAGGTGCGGACGTCAGATTATCATTCAGTCTGCGAGATTTCTTGCGCAACTTATTGTTTCCTTGAGCTTGGATGAGGTAGAATCGTCTATCACTGCAATGACACCGATTCAAAGAATTGTCGTATGAGATATGTCAATAAATCGTATCTTTGCTCGCTGGATCCGCTAGTTTCGTAGGTTAGATAGGTCATGCAACGGCAACGGGTTGAGGAGATGTTTGCAAAGTCCGTCTTACTTGATGGGTAGCATGACATCAACTGGGAGGCCTAGAGCCATTTCTGGCTCATGATACTGTCGTGTCTCGCATGTGTCGATTGTAGTGTAAGATACCTCAAGACCGAAAACTTGGAAAGGAGATTTTTGTAGCTATCCACTCAACGGTTTCGTCAACTCCACCGGACTCTCCCCACCACCCGCCTCCACCTCCTTAACCCTCGCCTCATGCTTCACTCTCTGTTCCTCTATCTGCCTCTCCCTCACATCCCTCGCCGCATTAATATTCCAATGACTCCTCATAATCTTCTCAAACAGCACGCTCGAACTCTCCCCCTCAGTACGCTCATGCGCTTCAAACACGCCCGTGATATCGCTCTCAAAAGCCTTAGTGTACAAAGGCGCCACCGCGGGACGGAGCGTGAATACGATACTGAAGCGATAAGGGTTTTGGATTGTGGAAGTCGGAGCGCAAACGACGCGGTGGACGCCGGCTTTGTAAGTGTTGCGGGAGAGGAAGGCGAGGGTTTCGCCGCCGAGGAGGGTGGCGGTGAGGCCGTTTGAGCGCGCGGTGGAGGCGGGGGCGATGGCCGGGGGTTCTTCGATGGAGATCCAGGTTCTGGTGGATGGGTCTTGGACTTGGAGGCCTGGGGAGTGGCCGATTACGAGAGAGAGGAGGCCGAGGTCTTTGTGTCTTTCGGCGTTGATGGTTGGTGAGGTGCCGGGCGGGCGGTCGTATCTGAACATTCGGAGCTGGGTGGGTGTTTTTGTGGTCGTTAGGGTTGCGCAGGGGGTTATGAAGGGTTCGAAGACTTCGGGGTCGAGGTTTAGCGTGGTTGCTATGGCGGTGGTGATGTTTTGCATGAATTGGCCGGTCAGGTCCCAAGCTGTCTTGAGCTGGTCGTGTAGGATTTCCGGACATCGATCGGAGGTTCTGGTCGTCAAGATGCTTTTTTCACCTGGGATCTTCGAGTAGCCTTCTTCGCTGGCGGAAGGGCCGGACACTGCCTGATGGGTTGTCTTCTGAGGCGAATCCGCTGGCAGGTCGAAATATTTGTGTGATTGGGAGAACAGGTTGGTGTAAGCTTCTACCATGCCCGGATGGTCTGCTAGAGCCAGGGGTAGGTAGCCTTCTTCGGCAAGGAATTGGAGGGCGTGGTTATCAGATACTTCCTTCGGCGTCATGATGTCTCATTCGTATGGTCCTCCCGTCGATGATTAACTTACTCATACTTGCAGAGTCTCAACAAAGGACCAAGTAAACACAGATGAAGCAGTACGCCGAACAGTCTAATGAGACTGGTCGATTGAGACATATCGCCGACAAAGAAACGGTGGATTTGGAGAATGACAGTTGGAAGTTGACAGCCAGAAAAGACAGTGCCACATGATTAAGGCACATATATACTCACACTCATTGTGTCTATTGTGGCTTAGCCAGATCCTACGAGTCCTCCGAGGTTGACGCTGCGAGTGGGGCTAGTAGTAGTAGTAGTATTCATACACGGATCCAGCCCTATAAGGGCTATGCCGGAGTGTCTATGGAGCCCCCTAAAACGCCCTACCGCTTAGGCTCATTTGCCCTACTTTCCGCCCTCCGAACAAAGAGATACTAGCCGCTAGGACGCCTTAGGGTAGTGCCCTCTCAGCCCCTGGCCGTTTTAGTGTCCCATCCTTTATTTACTCCGCCCCTAACCCTCAGCCTATAGGTGGTATCCTACCACTATTTAGTATAGTCCCACGTCGCTGACGGCTATGAAACCACGTGCTATTAGCTAACACGTCCGTATCTTATATTACCAGCGATGTGTCCTACTCTTGAATAATGCCCTGCGTCATAATAGATAGCCCTCCACTAATAGCTTTCCCTTATTGACGGCTTTCGTTGGAGGGCCTCATAGCTCATTTCGCCTGAGGGCTTCGGGGTGTAGATAAAGGACGTAGGAATTATAAAGAGGTTGGTATACTTGTCTATTCTAGGGTAGTACGTGTTGAAAAGACCTTTATAGAAAGGTAGGTTACTCTAAATACCATTAGTCTCCCCCTGACGTCCTACATATGATGTTAGATATATGTATTAGCCAGGTTCTAATGATGCGGCCTAATAGGGTATAGGCTTAAGATAGATGTGTCAGGGTATACGTAGCTAGTACGTACACGTTGATATGTCTATGGAGTGGCCGATTAGGCCTTTATTTGTTTGTAGACGCGTCTATAGACCGGATTAACTAGAGTTATTAATTACGCGTACAGTAAAGCACGGGCAATTTGCGATAGACTGCTCAGCGGACTACCATGGATGTGTTTTAGACGCCCGAAGGCTATTTATGATGCAAATGTAGGGGTGGCTTTCTTCCTCAAGTTGTTGTTTTTCCTGCGAGTGGGGCTTAGTACTTGTACCAAAGACGTCAGCCCTGGCCCTGACACGAGGAAGCTTGGCAGGGGCAAGCATGATGATGTAATTAGGGTCTTGGCACCTTACTTTGTCCTGAAAACGTCGCTAGGATTATTCTACCACCACAAGTATATGATATTGCAGAATTGTATTCCAAAGTACACGAGTGTCCCTGCACAACTGTGTATCCAAGACCTGTTGAATGATCCCCTTTTCTTCCCTTTTCAATTCGCTCTCATCATGACGATGATCTTATCACACAGACAACGATCAGCTTTCGGTCGCCATGACGAGCCCTCCCTTACACAGTACAGCTCCAAGCCCCACCTTCTGCCTTGCCTCTCTCTCGATCGCTACCTAGGCATGGAGTACGACGGGGGGGTCGTCACTGACAAAGAAGCTGACAACAGATCTTGGGAAGTGTTGAACCGATAAAATTTCTACAGCGGATGCTATTGCACGTCCTAGGCTAGGGCTGAATGTTTCATTGCCCTCTTTCACTGCCTGGATCTCCGATGAATCTTGAAGCCAGCGAAAGATTCGTGAGAGATGTATCAGGTAGGTAATTCTCTTTCTTCGGTGCTTTGATGAGGTTGGCTTAGCCACAAATACAGTGCTCAGGCTGCCATTTTTCTTGTTCATATTGATTTGGTTTGGCTAATTCACTGATTACTTGACAAATTACCAACCTATCTATGGAGTCCCACGTATTGAGGGGAGCTCACCGCTGTAATCGTGCCAATCATAACGCGAAAAGCCGCTCATATCTATACGACATGTGCGTAAGTACAGGAGATGCAGGACGAGGAATGAGTGAGTCGCGCCCTGCGGCGAAAACTCCCTAGTAGCCAGTATCCATGGCGAACTTCATCTGACCCTGGGCCTTACGCAAGCGCTTGCCATAGAAGCCCAGGAAGAGGATGATCAAGCCGGCCGCGGCCGTTATGCCCGTCTGGGCGCCCAACGCGTTTTTGGGTCCCGATTTCGTGACCCAATTGATCTCGATGTACGTCGCCATGAAGCCGCCCATGGTACGGCCAACGACGATCCATGCGCCGACCTCCCCGCTGCCTTCAGGGTAGCTGTCGAGCAGGTACGCGTTAACGGCGACGGTGGCGATCATGATGCCCATGACTTGGCCGGCGAAGAACACTGCCAGCACGCTCCAGTGCCAGGATCTTTGCAGGGCGAAGCCGATAATAAGGATGGAGATTGCCATGATTGGCGAGGCCAGCCAGATAATTATCAGGCGTGCTTCCGGCTCGATGTGCCCGGCGTGTTTGCGCACGTAATACCTGCCAACTATGTCATGGAGCCAGTGGCCTAGGAAGGCGCCGAGAAGGGAGCCAATAATGGGCGCGAAGTAGAAGAAGCCTGGGGTGGGTGAATGTAAGTCAGTTGGAAGTCATTGGGATTGGCAACACGTGGGAGGTATTTGGGCTGGGGAAGATTCACCGAGATTGTAGGGGGTGAACTTATAGGATTCCGTCAGCCAGATCGAGATGGTTGCGTTGACACCGATGATCCAAGAGAAATTGAGGAAGTAAAAGATGGTGATCAAAAGGACGGGAATCTTCGAGACGGCTATGATGGGGCGCATGATGGCCTGGACGAATGTTTGCCGGAGATGGCGCGTGCGCCACTGTTCGACACCAACGAGTCTGAGTATGCGAGATTTAGGCACTGGTTGTTGGCTTGTGGGGATATTGCGGTTGTAAATCGTTTCGTCCATCAATCCGACTACCAAAAGCCAGCACAGAGCAGTTAAGCCGGTGTTCACCCAAAATGCGTTGCTCCACGCCTCTTTGTTGATAATGAAGGCTGTGATCAGAGGGCCTAGGTAAGGTGAAACGATGATGGCACCGGACCAGATGTTGATCTTTCGCCTGGGCATACATCAGCACATGTGTCCCATAGAGCATTCCGGGGGATATGGATATCGACTAACGGATGCTCATGGAAAAAGAAGACATCTTGAACGAACATCAATCCACCCTGTTTCGAAGATTAACGGATGTCACTATACGCCGAGCCCGAGTAATGCTTACCGCTTGCGCGACGATGGAGAAGAATCCATTCAAGATGCGCGCCGCCAGATAAGAGTTGAAGCTTGTCGCAGCCGCGCACCAAGCCGACGTACCCAAAGCCATTGACGTGAAGAGCACCAAGATCGGTAGTCGACCAAAGTAGGCGGAAAGCCACACGGTAAACAGACCTCCTGCACCCAAGCAGAACAGATTGCCAACCAGGTTGTGCTGAATGGTGTTCAGCGGCTTCATCCATTGCCTAAGTGATCGCGGATAATCAGTTTTCGTATACCCTAGAAAACGACCAATCGCAAGGTGATTCACATGGCCTGCGGGAGCAATGTGACGACACCCATGCTCGAGCCAAAGTCAGGCATGAAGGCAACGACAGCAACAACGCCCAGGGTAATGTGTTTCTTCAGGGGACTCCAATTGAGAGGGTCATGAGGATTGTCCGAAGGCTGAGGGATCAAGACGGTCCGTCCGTCAGACGCGGTCTTGACACTTCGAGCTTCAACTCCCAATTGCTCTACATCCAGAACATGGGCGCCGTGGTCGCCGACTTCGTCGACGGTGGGACGGTATGTTTTCACTTCGCCGAGCTCGACCTTTCTCTCATCCTCGGATGCGTTGGGAGTTTCTCCACCAGTCGACATGATGTGAGATGGCAGTGATTTGGGCAAAAGCGCAGCGGTGGGGAGGACGAGTATAAAGTGAGAAAGAAAAGTCGCGAGGCCAAGGCTGATCTCACGTGGCGGGGTGTGCTGGCCTGCATGGCGTGTGGTGGAGGAGGCTGGACTCTCACTTTCTCATGCAGGCCGATGACATGGCTTCGGCTCGCTAGCGGTAGAGTCGTTAATCGTTTTCATCCTGGGCCCTTAGGGCAGTGCTAATCACCCAGCGCCAAGCGACCGTCTCGACTCCGTACTCCCTAGTCCGTTTCGGCTAGTCTTTCGCGCACTAAGGCTAGGGCGTTCCAACGCATGGGCCACCAGGCCCGGACTCAAGATAAGTGGAATTCTGGAGCCAAAGGGGCTACCTCCGTGTGATGGGAAGATATTGTTGCATGAACTATCGGCTAACTTATTGGGGTCTGACAGCTGGGCAAGCTAGCTTCTATCTACAGGCTTAGATGACCTGCAGTCAAGCCTTCGTAGGTTGGCCGCTCTTTGGTTCGACATTTCACCAGCAAAGGAACAGAGCTCGGTCTGCTCTGATCCTGTACGTAAATATGGTTTTGTCTTATCAAGATATATTAAGCCAAGACTGCAATCTTTTTGGAGCCCCTAGCCTGCCGCATGTTAGCCACCTAGCTTTGCACTGGTGCTTATCTTTGCCTTGCAAACGATAAGCCGAGTATCATTAACCTCTCGGCAGAGAGCACGGAGCTGTGACGCATGTTGTCATGGTGGAAGGCGTGAAATCTGATCAAGTGCCGTCTCCGATCAGAGTCGCGTCCTTACACATCACTTGGGAAGGAAGCCAAGTGCACCGCGCTCGAGGAGGGTTGGTGGGACAGCAGCTATACATTTTCTGTGCGCCTTCTAGGGGAACAGGAAGAGAGTGTTCGCTTTCATCCGAGAGGGGATCCGTGATTCTCCTCGCTTTACGTGCTTCCGACGGCGGGGAGGGTTTGGCCCTCGTCAGGGCATGATACCTTCAATTGGACCTCGATCACTTGCTCGTAATCAGAGCGTGTTCCCCACACCTTGACTATCTCCAATCCACACGAGTCGAGGAGTTTCTCCCATTGGCTCCTGGTACGCTCAATCCCAGAGCAGAACATCATCATCAGGAAGTCCATCGAAGCTCCTCGCATTGAAGCCCCGGTGTTTGGTAACAGGTAGTCGTCGATCAAGATTCTCGAATAACCCTCTTCCATGGATTTGGCGGTGTTGGAGAGGAACTTTTGACAATGGGCGTCCGACCAGTCATGACAGATATTTCGGAAGAAGTATGCACGGGCACCTGTAGGACGAATCAGACCCATCGGTGCTCGACAAAGAACATGAGCAGCATCTTACCTTTGACTGGCTGAGGGGTGAAGAAGTCATATTCCATAAGCTCGACTTGCTTTGGAGGACCGGTACGTTTGACTGTTTCGATCATGGTGGGCAGGTCTTGCAGTATAAGACGGCCTGGCACATCAGGATGTGTCTTCTGGAAGCTCTCTAGCTCATGGCCCTTGTTTCCTCCAACGTCGACCAGCAAGACCGCCTCAGGATCATCCTTAGCATTGGGTCCAAGAGCGGTAGCCATAGGGAAGGTCTCATGCCATTTGACCAATCCCTTTCTCCGCCCCTCCATGTAGTCATCGAAGTATTTCCGATGATCCGGATTCCTCTCGAAAAATTCCCAAAATGACATCTTAAAGGTATATTCGAACGGACTCTTCTGCTCTGGCTGGGTGGGGAATTGGTGAACGCCAGTCTGATTCATGTAGTCCACGATCTGTGCTCCGATCGGGTAGAAAAGGTCAAAGCTTCACTAATCTTTAGCAAATTTCTGCATTATATGGCATGATGGACGTACTGATGCTTTTCCCCCCCAGACATGGCCGGGGTATTGATCAGGTGTGTCATGTCATTTGCGGCATACTCACTTTCTGCCGCCTCATCGCAGACTCCAGCCCAAGTTACCAGCCGCATAATCCGAGCTGCACGATAATCTTTCATTAGTGCCCCATCTCGCTTGACTGGTGATTAGATCAGTTGCTAAACCATACCGATCAGGAGCGCATCATATCCAGTCTTCTGCGACAAAGCTTGTGCAGAGACCGGGGTGCCATTGCTCGCTCCAATAGCTTCGAGAACGCCAGATTCGATGGCCATTCTGATCGCTGCGGGTTGCAGGGGCTGGAGAAAGATGGTTCAGCGAATGGTCTTGGGGCAAACATGTCGCAGGCGGCGCGTGAGGACTGGAGGTAGTTCAAGCTGTTTGCTATACCTCAAATCGCATTCTCATCAGCGTTTCCGCTGGGGTCTCCACCGCGAGGTTGAGCTTGCGGATCGCTTCGAGCATATCGACGTGCGCTTGCCCGCTGCCGGTAGTATCGGCCTGCGCTGCCTTTCTGACGTTGTCAATCTCCTTGGATACATCCATCTCTGGCAATGAGTCCAGGCTTGCGGTGCCAATGGAAGGCCGACGGCAGCGTCAAGCTGATAGGCCAGTTCAAATGCGAACAGTCCGAGCCTGCTACTTACGACTCTTGCGACGCGAAAGCATAGGTTTGCGACTTCAAGCACAACACACTCTTCTTAGTTCAGGGCTTACGTCAGATTGATGATGATAAAGCCTGCTAGTGGACGTGTCGCAAGCTAAACTGTGGCTTGTGGATCCTTTGTCGGAGATGGTCAAAGTTCTGGAAAGTGGCAATTCATGGCGACACGCTCCACCAGTTTAATAGTAGCCTCGCGGGCCGGCTCCCCTAGATTCTCAACCTTCTTAGGAACAAATTCCCCCGTTCCCCGCCCACGCCAACGGAGCTGAACTGGGATCCAGCGGCCGCTAGACCGGGAGTGAACCACGAATCACCTCTGCCCATGGAAATGCAGGAGGTCCTGGCAGCCAAGCTAAAGTTCCATCACTATCACACTCGACTTCTATTTACTACTATTTCCAAGCAAGCATCCACGCGGGTCTCAAAACAATTCGTACACTAGGACTAACTGAGCGCCCACCAAGTGTCCGAACTACCTTGAAACCTGTGTGGTATCCTTGTCTACCTTACATGGGGTGGGTGGGGGCTGAGGCAGTGTACGAGCACTGACCAGAACGCCATCTTCCGCTGCTGCACATCCTTGAACATGCGTGGCTTCAGCTCCCGTTGTGTGACTACTAGTACACTGTGTGACTCGGGCCAGATTTCAGGGACCTGGTGCCTTAAGCAATTCAAGCCACTAACACGGCGGTCGGAGAAACCCATGCCTTCCAGGAGACTTCGGCATCAGCCGTCGATGAGGTCGAGCCATCACGTCCAGCAAGGGGTACCAAGTGGCTTCTCCATGAGCTAGGAGAAGTGTGCTTTCACCTGCTCATGAGGAGCAATAGTCCTGATTCCCCTCCTCACCTTGACAACTTTCGCGTTTACCGGAAAGGTGCACCTCTTGGATAAGGACAATACGGCCCCATCAACACCGTGGCCAATTCTCCGACAAGACCAACAATGGCTGAACCAATGCAGCCCACCTTCGTTGCTTACCCATATGGGGGCAAGGGGACTGAGATCATGGGCGTGACTTGGGCCCAGGCGGCACTCGCATTTGTCCTGATGGCGCTGCGGACCTACACCAATACTTCCATTGTCAGGTCATTCAAGTGGGATTATTTCTGGGCGATGCTCACCCTGGTAGACCGGCCCTCCCTGGGAAAACCTCAAAGGCCAAGCTTACTGAATCTAGGTGTTTGGCCTGGTAGCTCAAGCCATGCTGACGGTTGCTTGCGCCTCAGGACTGGGTAACCACATTACCTCTTTGACCGCCGTACAAGCCGTGAAAGCGTTGCAATGGAGTTGGTTCGGGCAGATTCTCGCCATTCAAGCCATCGGATTCGGGAAGATTGCTGTTATCGCCTTCCTCCTGCGCATACAAGATCGGGCCAACAGCAGAAAGGCCAGAATTCTGGTCTACTTTCTCTACTTCATCGGTCTTAGCAACGTGATTATCAACATCAACCAAGCCGTCTTGATTCTGACATCATGCTCGCCCGCTGCCAGACTGTGGGACCAAGGCCTTCCTGGCACATGTAATCAGATAACCCGCACCAATTACGTTGGCTACTTTCAAGGCGGTGTGTAGCCGTATATCTGCCTGTTGTGACCGAGTTCAGTGACGCTGACCTAGGCTATTAGCTTGGGCATCTACCAGTGACGTGCTCTTGGCTATCTACCCTGTAATTGTGTTCTGGAATTTAAGAATATCCACCAGAGTTAAAATGGGTCTCTGTTTCTTGATGGCAGGAGGTCTTGTGTAAGTCGTTTTCAAAATCCCATCCAGCTCCCTTCGCACAATGATTTCTGATTCATCATAGTGCGGCGGCCGCTGGTATCGCCAAAACCATATATATAAAATTAATTTCAGTCGCTACAGATATTACATGTAAGTCCATGCCGTGGTGACCCTGATGCGGCTGACCCGTCCCGCAGTTGCCATATCTCCTCTAATAATATGGGCATTCACGGAGCAATGGCTCGTTCTCATTCTCGGTAGTCTACCCCCGCTCCGCGCCCTTTTCGCCAATGTCTTCCAGCGCATTTCGACCAATGCCTCTCGCGGCAGACACCAGAGCAGCGGCTATATTCAGCAGAGCAATCACAAGAGCATCCCCATGTACCCACAATCTTCAGCCCCGCGTGTGCCGACCGATACCGATAGCGAGAGGAAGATCCTTTCCAGCGAAGGGGGCATCATGCGCACAACGCACGTGCAGGTACTCAGTAATCCCAAGGGAAATGGAGATGATAGCGACGATAGCCTGACCGGGATCGAGCGAGGCTTAGCGTATTAGGCATGTCAAGTCCCTCCGTTCGCTTCTTTGCCGTCCGGCCTTCATCTTTTGACGGTGAGGCAATGTGAAATGTACAATTATCCGTCCCATGAACAACCTCACAACAACCCCAGCCTCCAACCCGGCCTTACTTTCGACCGACTCATCATAGCCGTGGGCGGTCTTTGTGTTCTACGGACTCGGAGTACCTTGGGATGCGAGAGAAGGATCAGGGTCACGGTCTTTTCCACAATAGTAGAATTCCTATCTTGTATGTCTTTGCCCTAATCCAATCGGCAACTCAATCGGCAACTCCTCTGTAAAGAGGCGCCAAGATACCGGGCTGATAAGGTCGAACGCTAAAGACTTTTGCATAATCCAGCTATTACCATGCATAATGAGGCGGCTTCTGCTCGGATAGATCTTGATAAGTTACATACTGTTGTACTACAAGTCATTAACGGAGATAGCATACAACCTTTCGCCGACTGAAAATTTAATGTATTGTTCATTAAAGACTCTATTCTTCTATCTCACTCCTCTGAAAAATGTCCCAAAGCAGCTTCTTTCATCAATACAACAACGTCTTCTACTATCCAGTCTTTAAGCATCTCTCTATCCTATTCCCCCCAAGCTTTCTAACTCCAGCCCGAGCCCCAGCCCCACCCTTCCAAAAACCTGTGAACATTTCATCTCATATTTCTCTTCCTACAATATGGCCATCCAATACTCTACCCCTGAGGACACGGGCGATAGCAAGACTTACTCGTCTCTTCCTCATCGTGTATAGTAGGATGGTATAAGTCGGCTTTTTAACCCCAGCTTTTAATTTAGCTGGATTTGTATTTTTGAAAGCGAGGGTATTGGATAGGTGGGAAAAGTCGTTTGGTAAGCGATTTGAGATTTGTGTACGGAGTAATTCATTGCAGACCGTGATCGACCGTGATTGATTAAAGATATAGAAGCTTACGAGCAGTGATGATATATGCTTTTCCGGTTGGGGCGGCCTTGTGAGATTTTGCAGCTTTTTGTGCAAGGTAGGTAGCGGACGGCGAATTGACTGCGGCAAGTCGATTATAAGGACGCACGAGAGGATTTAATTGATAGATTTAGCCCGACCTACAGGTTTGCATGTCTCATAAAGAAGCCCAAGGTCTATGGGGCGCCTTGGGGTACTAATATCTCTTGTGATAGACCGTAAGCATACAGCATCCCTTTAATACCTCTGACTACTTTCAAAGCACAGACAAACCTATAACAAGTACATCACAGCACCCATCGCGAAAGGAGCCATACACACCTCAAGTCCCACACCGACTGAAATTACTGAACCCTCAATCATTTCTCACACATACAGACAAAGGGATGAGGATTCACCATTACCATATTCCCCCCCAAAAAAACACCTACCTACACTCCACACAATAAACCTAGCCAGCTCTCCCTCCCAAAATACTTCCCCTACCCTACTTCATACAAATACCCACCCATCCCACCAAATAAACCCCTTATCCTTCAACATCGTTATACGCTACTGTAAAGGCATTTAAAGACAACTCTACATCAAAAACTCTTCCAAACTCCAATAGCTATATCATACCAAAACCAGCTTTCACATACCCTACCTCTTACATACGCATATTATTCTTAATGCAAACAGGTAGAAGCAGAGAATCATCGCCCACAAAAGTATCTTTCTCGTGGAAGGGGTTTATAAAGTGTCTTTGGACTTGGGGAATTGTAGCAGGTGGCTACGCTTCCAGAAAATCTGCGATGGTATTAGGATGGCATGTGTGGAATATGTATGAGGATACGAGCTGATACTCAAGAAGTCTGAATGTCGCGGTTTGTGGGATGAGTGGGGTACGGCGAGGGTGGCTTTTGGTACGCTGGACGCTATGCTGTATACCTTACCTGCTAATCAGATCTGTTTTGCTGAAAGATTGCGGGATATTGTATCCACTACCTGTCAGCGGCTTGTGGAAACGCCGCTTGGGTGTAAGTGGAAGGTCCGGGTTCAGTGGGAACCAAAGTTTGAGATGCCGTCGCAGTTGAGAAATGGAGGCTCGTTGAGTGAGGTGGATGAAGCAGGAGTTCTCAGCTTACAACATGAGTCGGAACGCAATGGTCGAAAATTGCCCGTGGTAGACCTCGGCTTGCCAATTTCCCTTCTGCAGGACTTTTGGACACTTTTTCTTCTCGCATCAAGCAACTACCTTGCCCCTCCTACTCGCCCACCACTCCTCCCTTGGCCCCCTCAACCACCACCCCCGTCTCCCCTCCCGTTCAATCACCACCGGCACACTTTCCCACCCTTCTTTATTATCGTCCAACTTCTCCATCCTCACCCTCGTCTCCGGCTCCACAGCACACAATACCTTCCCCAACCCATCCTTCCAAACCGGCACCCCCTTCCTCTTCGTCTCTACCGCCACCGCGACCAAAAACACCAAACTCAGCGCGATACTCAAGATTGGCAAAACCAGCCAGCGGAAATCGACACTTATGTAGATTTCGTTGTAGTTGGCGGTGCCGGGAGCGGTGGCGGGAATGTTGGAGCTGGTGCGCAGAGCATTGGACATTGCTGTCTCGAGGTTTGTGAGGAGGGGCCGGATGGCGGCAATGTGGTCCGGAGAAGGTTTATTGTGGAAGATATCGCCGAAGGCGCGGGCGGCGTCGCTGGTTGAGTCGTGGACTTGAGTGGGATGGTCAGGGTTGTTGCTGGTGTATGTACCGTAGAATGTAGCGATGGCGAGAACTTCGGTGAAATCGTTGCGGGTAACGGCTTCCATGTAGATCTCTGTGCCCCTCTCATCCGTGGTCGTTATCTTGGTCGAGGGGTTGGCGCCCCCCGTAAGTAACTCTTCCGAGAACTTAGGTGTTTGGGTATCTGCGACTTTGGTTAATGTTCGGCCGTTGGTGACCGTGGTGTTGTATGTTTTCAAACAGAGGAAGATGGAGACTTTGAGCGCGACGAGGGAGGCGGTGACGTTGGCTTGAGAGTCGTGGGAGAAGACGCTCAGATCGGGGAAGAAGAGCATGTAGAAATCAGTTAGGGTCCCAGGATTTGAGTAGCCTCCGTGTTTGCTGGCACCGATCCAGAGGTTGGGTGCGCCTTTGTCGCTGGTGGTAAAGTTGTCGAAGCGGGCGGTTTGCGCTGTCTGTAGAGGGGGGACGGTGTAAGAACATCCGGCCTCGGTTTTGCTCCTGCCTCGAGGGCAGCGTGCTTGTAACGTCCTCGACCGACGAGCACACGGCGAGAGAAGTGTAGTAAGGGAAGGTGCAATTGCCAGTCTCACAGCCGGCTGTCACCGCTGATGGGTCGATGATGGTATTGGTCAGCAAGCCGTTGGTGATAGGTGTTATCACTTGAGGCGGGGGGGCTTCGAAGTTTTGTGGGAAGCCATCGGATCCATTTACAGTGATTGCTGTGAAACCAAGAAAATGAGTACATGATCGCCTGATACTTACAGCAAGGGAAGCAGGCTCTTCAAGAGACTTACACAATGTTTGTTGGCTAACATAAGCCTGGTATTGCACGGCAATAGGGACTGATCCGGAATTGGCAGTCGAATTTATCTGCCTGAGCGGCAACGAAACAGACTGCTGGGCGAAAGGTCCCAGCAGTAGGATCAAACTGGTGTTGAGCGCGCCTAGATATATCAGTATCCTAGATGGTTGTTAGCATCATGCGTGCCAGTGCGTAACGGCTATGCTTTACCACTTCGGATGCTTCGTAATTAACCACAAACTGTCCATAGGCCCACGACTCGCCTTATCGAAATTCTCCATCTCCCCCACAGGCTTGATCTTGCTATACCAAATCCATTTCATTTGCGAAATAGACGCTGCTACAGGTACAAACACAGCAGTCTGTGCAATCTGCGAGACCACATTGATGAGTGTGTTGAGACTGAGGCCAGAATTCCAATTCTGTAGAGGTTGGCCATTGAAGATCCGAAGGACGACGAGGATGATGACGAGGGAAAGGAATGCGAGAAGCCAGCAAATGATCTCCAGCGTCCACGTATCGGAGAAGATTCTGGTGAGAAATGACTGTTTTTTTGTCAATCTGGTATTCTCTGGGGCTTCTCCCGTCAAACCGGCGGTATCCTGAGCATGGTGGTTCTCATGCTCGGCCTCCGGCTTTGGACTACCAGAAGACCGTCGCGACGAGAGATCTCGCAAAGGAAAAGACATGGTCGACAGTGCTCAAACCAAAGTTGACGAAATTATCAGGGCGTCGATATTTTTAAGATCTTATGACAGAACGAGGAAAGGTAATCTTAGATCTTCAGCCCTTCTTCAGCCCAACTGCAGCCCTGCCCCAGGAGGCGGCTGCTTTGATCGTCGCCGAAGGATTCGACGTGCAGCTCTGGCGTTTGCGCTGCTTGGCATGTTGAGTCGGCCTTTGTGAGGGTTGCAGAGGCGATAAGAGGTAGAATAGCAAAGGCATGCTGAGAACGTATCAAATATCAATGTACAAAAGGATATGCTCAGCTCCAATAGACAAGACAGACATCACTGGGTCGGGCGTGATGGTCGTCGTGCGAGAGCTGCGGCTGAGCCGTAATTTGGCGTCGAGCCCCCTGGGTGGAACATGATCGCCATTCATCTAGTTCTAGTGTTGTTCTAGAACGCTGTGGCGGGCGGGTAGATGTACGATGACACCGTGATAAGGATTAAGGAAGACCCAGAAACATGGACGGCTGAATAAAGTATGAAGGCACGAACGAGGAAAGACTAAGTAAGGTAGACGGCACGTTTTGCCCAGCCGTTAAACCTTATCAAGTTAAGATGTCCCGTCTTGGCAGAAGCTAATCCACATCCTTCTACAGGATAATAATTGTTAGCGCGACAAGGATTCTTTCGGTGAAGACACCACCAAAATAATCCCTGTCGCGCTAACAATTAACTTGCTGGACACCACAGTATGCAACAAATCACATCAATATGCCTTCTTTACAGTGTTCCTAACACTTCCTCCCATACGACGTAGAATGTGTGTCCTGTCCCTTACTCGCCCCCAAGCAAGCCGTGATTAGCGGTTGCAGGTATTTACACACCTTGGATTCAGTAAATTACTCTCCGCCAGGTTTGATACGCAGCTAGCCGTAGCCTCGGGCCCGAAAGCGAGATCTATCCCTTTATATATCGGTAGCTTCGTTGCTAGCATGTTGCGATCCAGTAGTAATGGCCAATGGCATGTATACTAGGTATTGGAGTTTACATCCAGCCAAAGTAGTTGCTCGGTAAAAGGAATACCAAGATCCATTACACGAGTTGGTTCTCTGAGCTATTGATCAATGACACTGCGATGCAGCATTTTCTACCCCATATACGAGTTGATGATTATACGACCGCCTGGGTCGATCATGAAAGCTCCTCTTGCAGTCCCGATCTAGCTCCTAATGCCGTAGACTACTCTGTTGTACTCATGAACGTTTCTCCACACGCTGTTATGTCTGCTTCCGCTCCAGTCGCATGAATCATTCTCTCGCTTACATCAAATCTCAGCATTCGTCGCTACTTGTGCCTTCTTCGGGCACGTCTCAACCCAATTTCGGTTTCCTCGCATCTATTTGATCGCTTCCGCTTGCACGATGACAGTCACACTTTGTTTGGAGTGTTTTGCCGTTGTTTACAGTGGTAAGCCGTCCGAATGGCCCGGTTGCCTGCGAGACCATGGGATGTATAGGCTGGGCAGTATGTTGGTGTGTTAAATCCGGCAATCGATATTTCTGCCATCTTCCAAAGCCATCTCTGTGCGATTGTAGCCTGGGATGATAGACCGCCAATTAGCTTGAGATTCGCAATGGTCATTCCGAGTAATTGCAATACGTCCTGGGAATCTCAACGTCGCGGCCGTCGTCAAATCGGCTCTCTGCGAGCTGTGGAATGGCCGAGAGGGGAGTATCATCCTTGCAGCAGGATCATCACTACCCAACAGAGATTGTAGCGACCATCTGGAGACCCTGAGATTGACTACTATCCAGACGCTCGAAATATCGGTTTCTGGCGAAATCTCGACTGCATCGTCGAGTCCGGCGGTCTGAGAATTACGAGATGTAAGTGATTGGTCCAATATTGCCAGGGTACCAACGCATATGCATGGACTTTCTGCCATCACACGAGACATTGCCGGTTGTACAGGTGTCTCGAACATGTTCTTCGCACCAGAGTGTCAGTAAGTTAGAGCGAAAAAGCATCATCGAGACAAGTCCGGTAGGCTCATTGGCCAGAACAAAAAGTCCATGCATAACGATTTAACCATCTTGAGCTAGCTCAGGTTGCCTTCTTCTGCGATCGCACCTCAGAACATATCCATTTAGGTGACTCCAATGCTCAGCCATGTCATGCATGGGACCTTTTCACCTCTATTTTCTGATATATTGTGGAACCGAGCACCAATCGCAAGGTAGTCTCAAAGTCTAGTCCGCCTGAGCCTGGGCGAAGGATTCTATCCCTTCAGCCTTGC